>Ga0306921_10000679_pt1 | contig 31258 bp, 21 predicted proteins | sample sta12Cox44000080_FD_203760 | JGI IMG/M metagenome (GOLD analysis project Ga0306921, IMG submission 203760) | Lab enrichment of tropical soil microbial communities from Luquillo Experimental Forest, Puerto Rico - statoxic.12C.oxic.44.000.080 (v2)... | ecosystem: Environmental > Terrestrial >... | reverse complement strand
AGGCGTTCCCATCCTCGATGGCAAATATCTCGCGAACGTTTCGCGTGCCGAGCTCAACAAAATCTTCGCTGGCAACATCGAAATGCCCATGCTCGATGAAAAGCTCGCCGTCCTCCATCAGGTGGGCAAGGTCCTCACCGAGAAATACGAAGGCCGCTTCCACAATTTCGTGCACTCTTGTTCGCCGCGGCTCTATGACAACGGCAACGGCCTGGTCGACCGCCTCGTAAAGGAATTCCCGCGCTTCAACGACGTCAGCATGCTAGACGGTCGCGAAATCAAATTCTACAAGCTCGCGCAGCTCGGCATTTGGATGCTCTACGCCACCCTGCACCGCTCCGGAAAATTCAAGCTCGAGGATCCGGAGAAAATGACCGCCTTCGCCGACTACATCGTTCCCGTCGCGCTCCGCCTGATGGGCATCACGAGTTACTCCCCCGAACTTGAGCACGCCATCAACACCTACCAATTAATCCCGCGCGACTCGCGCTGGGAAATCGAAATCCGCGCGCACTGCATTTTCGGCGCGGCTTTGCTCCGTGAAGAAATCAACAAGCTGCGCCCCGCCGACATGCAGGTGATCATCCCGCAAATCGACGCGCGTCTCTGGACGCATTTCCACACCACCACTTGGCCGCATCATCTGACCAAGACCATCATGTACTAGAATTGTCTGCCGATGATTGACGCACGAAAGGATCTCGTGATGAAGGCATTCCTTCCGATCTGCATGTTTACGCTGCTCGCCGCCGCGTGCGCCGCCACCCTGCCCGCGCAAGAGAAGCGCAAAGTGATCATTGACCAGGACGCGGCCGGCCCGGGTGGAACGGACATGCAAGCTATTCTCGCGCTGATCAACTCGCCGCTGACGGACGTTCTCGGCATCACCGTCCTCACCGGCGACGCCTGGCGCGACGAAGAAGTGCAACACACCTTGCGCCTCATGGAAATCATCGGGCGCACGGACATTCCCGTCGTTCCCGGCGCCACGTTCCCACTCGTCAGCAGCAAGGCCTACATCGCGAAGTGGGAAACGCTCTACGGAAAAGTGGTCTATCAGGGCGCGTGGAATTACGCCAAGGGTCATCCCGTGCACGGACCGTACGAGATTCCAGAGATGCCCGAGGGAAAGCCCACCACGAAAGCTTCTATGGAAGCGGCGGCGCAATTTCTCGTCCGCATGGTCCGCCAGTACCCGCACGAAGTCACTATTTACGCCGCGGGCCCGATGACCGACCTGGCGCTGGCGATCGCGCTCGATCCGCAATTTCCGGAGTTGAGTAAAGAACTCATCGTCATGGGGGGGAGTATCAACCCGCAGACCGACGATCCGGAATTCTCGCTGACGCCGAAACGGGAGTTCAACTTCTGGATGGACCCGGAAGCGACTAGTGCCGTTCTGCATGCGCATTGGCGGCGTGTGGTCGTCACGACCGTGGACATTTCCGTGAAGACACGCATGGAAAAGGATCTGATCGAGCAGGTGCGCAAGAGCCCGACGCCCGCGGCGCAATATGTGGCGAAATATGCCGAAGCCAACTATCTCTGGGATGAATTGGCCGCGGTTGCCTGGCTCGATCCTTCTATCATCACGAAATCGCGAAAGCTTTTCATGGGCGTGAATCTGGATCATGGCGCCGGTTACGGCGATACGTTGGTGTGGGCCCCAGGACAGCAGCCGGGCATGGGCGAAATCGAGGTGCAAGTGCAAGACGATCTCGACAAGCAAAAATTCTACAAGGAATACGTCGACTTGCTGTCGCGTCCTACTCCCGTCACAAGAAATCCCGCAGCGAACTAGAAGTCCTTTCCTGGGGAAGGCAGGCTTACTTCGGCACGGAAGCGGTCTTTACGGCGCGTTGGTAGTCCGGATCGCCGGGGTCGAGCGCCGCCGCTTTTTTGAAGGCAGCCAGCGCCGCGGGCCGGTCGCCCTGCTGCAAACGAATCTTGCCAATCTCAAAAAACGCGTCCGATTCTTTCGGATTGATCTGTGTCGCTTTGGCAAACGCGTCCAGCGCTTCGTCCAGCTTGCCCTCCTGTTTGGCAATGATTCCCTCGACGTAAAGAAAATCGGGCTGATACGGCTGCAGCGCCAGAGCCTGCGCAATCGCCGCCCGCGCTCCGGAAGCGTCTCCCTGCGAGAAAAGGATTTTTGCCTTCTGCGAGTAGGCGAAGGCGTTTTGAGGATTTTTCTCCAGCGCCCGGTGCAACAATTCGGCGGCTTCCGCGAATTGATTCTGGCGCGCCAGTTCGTTGGTCTGCTCGACGAGGTGCTTCGACTGCACTTCGTTTTCCTTCGCCTGGTGCTCGGCCTGCTGAGCCGCGGCGAATTCGTCGCGGACGGCATTGGCCTGTGCGGGCTGGCCGGCGCAGTCATACGCATTCGCCAGGATGAAGAGGGCCTCCGCTTCCAGTTGACGCGCTGCATGAGCGGCCTGCAGGGTCTCCACGGCGCGGGGGCACTGTTTCAGGCGCACCAGGATTTTCGCCAGCTGCACGCGGCTCGGAAGATAATTGGGCCGCGCAAGAACGACAGACTCCGCGTCGGCGAGGGCCTTCTCGTTCTCACCCTGGTCGGCCAAAACCTCCGCGCGAAGATAATGCGCCAGTTGGTTCTGGGGATCGCGAGTGAGCACGCGGTTGAATTCCGCGAGCGCAGCGTCGAGTTCGTTCTTGCCCTGATATGCGGAACCGAGGAAGTTGCGCGCTTCGAGGTCCTGAGGAGAAAGGGCGAGCGCCGCCTGCAGCGCTTCGATGGCCGTGTCCCAGCGCTGGTCCTCGATCTCCAGACTGCCCAGCGCTTTCAGCACGGGAACGCTCCGGGGATGCTGCCGCCGCGCGAGCTTCAAAACGTCGCGGGCAGCTTCGAGATTGTGGACTCTGCGGTAGCAGTCGGCGAGCGCCAGTTCGGCGGATTCCGCTTGCGGATGCGCGGAAAGATATTCCTGGTAAACGGCAATAGCCTCAGGGAATTGACCGGCAGCGGAAAGTTTTGCCGCAGCCACAAGTTCGGGAGGATTTACCTGAGCCCACACGGGAAGAGACGAGAGAGGCAGCACTGCAACCAAAATAGTGAGCGAGGCGAAAGCGAAGCGGCGCATGGAACTAGTCATTATAGGCGAGAACTCTTTTTGTAGTGGCCGGTCCTCAGACCGGTTCATGCAAAGGTAGGGCGCAAGAGCGGAGACAGGCTGAAAGATACATTGCGTTCTCTTGGATTTGTAGGGTCCGCCTTCTAAGGCTTGCAGTGGGGTGCTCCTACTGTGAACTTTCAACTGTGACCTCAAAACTAACCGGCGGGAGAGCGAAGGTGCGAGGACTTGTGCGAGGGGCAGGATTGCTGGAGGTCGGATTCGAGTTGCTGCTGGCGCTTCCAAGCGGCATCCAGATTCGTGAGGTCGTCGGTGGCCAGGGACAGGTTGGAGGAAGATTTGCATTTGGGACAAGCGACGGGCCAGGGGCCGCGTAGCCCGGCTTCGAGACGAGAAGCGTTAAGGGCGCGAGTGACGGTGTAGGCCTTCCAGTGGGTGTGCTGCGTTTCCGTGAGGCCTTTGCAGCGAAGAGCGATGTCCACCTGGAGTGGCGTGCTGGCGGGGAACGAAATGAAGAGGCGCGGATCGAACCAGACCTGATTGTTTTGCTGGCCGACGGGAACGATGGTGTTGACGGACCATTGCGAGGGAGAAGGATTGTCGCGGCGGCGCACGTAGACTTCTTTAATAAGAAAACTGGAGATGCCGAGATTGGCGACCCAGACCTGAAGGTTGGACTGCTCGTCGAGCATGAGGCCGAAGTCAATGAAGATGCGTTCCTGGCGTGCGACCTGTTCGTGAAGGACTTGCAGGTTGGCGTAATTGAGAACCACGTACCAATACGTGGCGTAAAGAAGCAGGACCGTGGCGATGGTGACGGGCACGGAGGAATTGGGGAATTTCAGTGCCGCGAGAACAAGAAGTACCGTGGCGGCAAACCCGATGAAGAGAAGACGCTTGCGATTGCCGCTGAGAGGCGAGTGTTGAGGGCTCACGGTGAGGAAGGCTAACACAAGATGGGAGGATCGAAAAAGATGCCACGGAGGCATGGAGAGCATAGATGGGAAAGAAAGGGGTCGGGGTAGCTCGAGAGAGGAAGCCGCACGGCTCGCCTGGGGAAGACGCGAATGATATGCTCGTGCCTTGCTCGGGAAGAGGAGAAGAAGAATGAACGGCGAGAAACGGATGCGCTTGGAGATCACGGACCGGCAGGGAAACCGCATTGAAGAGGTGCCGGAACAGGGCGCGATTGCGACCCTCGGGGGCCGCACGTTGGCGGCGAACCGCGGAACATCGCTGAACTTGGAATGGGTAGAAAATGTGCGAGTAAATACCAGCGCTGCGGAGCGGCGCGCGGCCACGCTCGTGACGCGGCGAACGGTGAAGAAGGATTGGCAGATTGCGTGGCTACTGCGAGCCATTACCTGCATGGACCTGACGACGCTAAGCGGCGACGACACCGATGAGCGGGTGCGGCGGCTCTGTGCAAAGGCACAGCAGCCGATCCGGCAGGAAATTGTAGAGAAGCTGGGGATTGCGGAACTGGGGATACAAGTTGGCGCCGTGTGCGTGTATCACTTATTCGTGGAGACGGCGCGGCGGGCGCTGGAGGGATCCACGATTCCGGTGGCGGCGGTGTCCACTGGATTTCCGGCGGGGTTGACGCCGTTTCAGGAAAGAGTCGGCGAAATTCGACGATCGGTGGAGGCGGGCGCGCAGGAGATTGATGTGGTGGTCACGCGAGCGCTGGTGTTCGGCGCGCAGTGGCAACGATTGTATGACGAGATTGTGGCGTTCAAGGATGCCTGCGGGCCGGCGCACTTGAAGGTAATTTTGGGAACCGGCGACCTGATGACGTTGCGGAACGTAGCGCGTGCCAGTCTGGTGGCGATGATGGCGGGTGCGGATTTTATCAAGACCTCTACAGGAAAAGAGACCGTGAATGCCACGCTGCCCGTGGGACTGGTGATGACGCGCGCGATTCGCGAATATGCCGAAGAAACCGGCATGGCCGTGGGATTCAAGCCGGCGGGAGGGATTCGCACGGCGAAGCAATCGCTGGAATGGCTGGCGTTGATGAAGGAAGAACTTGGGAATTCATGGCTTGAACCGCATCTGTTTCGCATTGGAGCAAGCGGAATGCTGACGGACATCGAGCGGCAACTGGAATTTCATGTGACGGGGCGGTATTCGGCGGATTATCGGCATCCGATGGCATGAAACAGGAAGAAGGATTGGAAGTCGTTCTGTAAAAATGGAGGAATAATGGCGAAGAAGCCCATTGCTACTGACGCGCAATTGATACTCCAACTTTACGACCTACGTCGCGAGACAGAAATGAGAAAGGCGCGCCACTGGTGGTTGACGGAGTTCTCGCCACGCGGCGCGGACGATTTCCTCAAGGTGGCTTGGGCCCTGGGGACACAGGAAAACAACTGGTTGCGGCAAGTGGCAGGATACTGGGGAATGGCTGCTTCGTTTGTGTTGCAAGGGATGTTGAGCGAGGATTTATTTCTCCGGCCGTCGATCAGCGGCGAGATGTTCGTGATGTTCGGGAAGGTGCATCCGTTCCTGAGCGAACTGCGGGAGAAGCTTGGCGATCCGGAAGTGTTTTTGGATGTCGAGAAGGTGATCGCCAGGACGAAGTGGGGCCGGGACCGGCTGAAATTCATACTGAAACGAATCGAGACGTGGCGCGAAAAACCGGCGACCAAGGCCTGAGCCGCGCTAGCGCAATCGAAACTGAATCGCAGAAGGAACAAAGACGAGATGAGCGTCATTGAGAAATTCAGAACGATGGAATATGGCCCGGCGCCGGAAGATCCGAAGGAGTCAATGGCGTGGCTTGAGCGGCACGGGCGCCGCTTCGGCTATTTTATCGGCGGAACATGGAAGGCTCCGGCCGAGGGAAAATATTTCGAGACCAGCGATCCGTCCACGGGAGAAAAGCTTGCGGATGTGGCGCAGGGAAGTACGGCCGACGTTGTGGCCGCGGTGAAGGCGGCGCGTGGAGCCCTGGCGAATTGGCAGAAACTCACCGGACATCAGCGGGCTCGGTATTTGTATGCGATGGCGCGGCAGGTGCAGAAACACGCGCGACGGCTGGCAGTGCTCGAGACGCTGGACAACGGGAAGCCGATCCGCGAGAGCCGGGACATTGATATTCCCCTGGTGGCGCGGCATTTTTACTATCACGCCGGGTGGGCGCAGATTCTGAATCAGGAATTCCCCGGATATGCAGCTTGTGGCGTGATCGGGCAAATTATCCCGTGGAATTTCCCATTGTTGATGTTGGCGTGGAAGATTGCGCCGGCACTGGCCACAGGAAATACCGTTGTTCTGAAGCCCGCCGAATATACGCCACTGACGGCGCTGGCGTTTGCGGAGATTTGCGAAGAGATTGGATTACCTCGCGGCGTAGTGAATATTGTTACCGGAGACGGTGCCACCGGAGAAGCGTTGGTCAAGCATCCCGGCGTGGACAAGATTGCATTCACGGGATCCACGGAAGTGGGGCGTGCGATCCGGCGAGCGACGGCGAACTCGCGCAAGCGTGTGTCGCTCGAATTGGGAGGTAAATCCCCCTATATCGTCTTTGAAGATGCAGATCTGGATGGCGCAGTCGAAGGACTTGTGGATGGGATCTGGTTCAACCAAGGTCAGGTGTGCTGCGCGGGTTCGCGGCTTTTGATGCAGGAGAGCATCGCGGAAAAGCTGACGAAGAAGTTGCAAGCGCGAATGAGTACCCTGCGCGTCGGAGCGCCGCTGGATAAGGCCATTGATATCGGCGCGATTGTGGCTCGGGTGCAGTTGGAGCGGATCGAGCGATTGGTGAAGCAGGGAGTGGCCGAAGGGGCGACATGCTGGCAGCCGGAGGTAGTGCTGCCGTCGCGCGGGTTGTATTACAAGCCGACGTTGCTCAGCAACGTGCATCCCGCCTCGATTGTAGCGCAGCAGGAGATTTTCGGGCCGGTGCTGGCGGCGATGACGTTCCGGACGCCGAAAGAGGCCGTGGACCTTGCGAACAACACGGTGTACGGGCTGGCGGCGAGCGTGTGGAGCGAGAGCGTCAATGTTTCGTTGCAAGTGGCGGCGCAATTGAAGGCCGGGGTGGTGTGGGTGAACAGCACGAATCTGTTCGATGCGTCCTGCGGATTTGGCGGCTACCGGGAAAGCGGCTATGGCCGCGAAGGGGGCCGGGAAGGATTGCTGGAGTACCTTGAGCCGGAGTGGTTTCGAAAGGCTCCGGCATTGCGCGCGAAACCAGCAGGAAAGAACGGCAAGACCGAGATTGCCAATCCGACGATCGACCGCACAGTGAAACTGTATATCGGCGGAAAGCAGGTGCGCCCAGATTCGGGCTACAGCATCGAAGTGCGTGGGCTGAAGAAGGAGTTGCTGGGAGAATCGCCGCTGGGGAATCGCAAGGACATCCGGAACGCGGTCGAAGCGGCGCGCAAGGCGGAGGCGTGGGGAAAGACGACGACGCACAACCGCGCACAAGTGCTGTATTACGTTGCGGAAAACCTTTCACAACGCAGTAAGGAAATCGCGGAGAGGTTGTCAGCGGCGGTGGGAAAGAAACAGGCGGGGGAAGAGGTGCGAGCCAGCATCGAGCGCCTGTTTTCGTATGCCGGCTGGGCGGACAAGTTTGAAGGGGCGGTGCACAACCCGCCGATGCGAAGCATTGCAATCGCGATGAACGAAGCGGTGGGAACCGCCGGCGTGATTTGCCCCACGGACATGCCGCTGCTGGGATTTTTCTCGTTGGTGCTGCCGCTGCTTTGTGCGGGCAACACAGTGGTGGCGGTGCCCTCGGAAACCTATCCACTGATTGCGGCCGATCTTTACCAGGTGTTTGAAACGAGCGACCTTCCGGGTGGCGCGGTAAATCTGGTGACGGGGCGCGCCTCGGAATTATTGAAAGTGCTCGCGGAACACGATGATCTGGACGCAATCTGGTGCTACGGCGATGCGGAATTGTGCGCCACGGCCAAGGCGCTTTCCGTAGGAAACCTCAAGCAGGTGTGGACGAACGAAAGGCGGGCCCTGGACTTTTTTGATGCGCAACAAGGCGAAGGGCGCTGGTGGCTTGAGCATGCGAACCAGGTAAAGAATATCTGGGTACCGTACGGGGAGTAAAAGAGGGGGAGGAATCGTCCATTTTACTCAAACAAAGCCCAAGGTCATCCTGAGGACCGTGCAGTTTGCGTGGCCGAAGGATCTCAGCTGGCGCGCAATCGCAAAAAAGTGCACCTTGCGAAGCGGGTTGTTCCAGAAATCAATGCAACAAAAAGAAGGGGATGGCCATCCCCTTCGAAGTTTAGTTACCTCTGTGCGTGGAAACGATACTCGAAACGGGACAGCTAGGCAAAGAATATTGTTGGCATCCAGTCCTCCTTGATAAACATGAAGTGAGTTGACCACCCTTGCCGGGCCGGACAACCTCCGGGGTTGCCTCGCGGCCTGGTTTAGGTAAAGATGCGACCATTAGACCGGATTGATTTTTGAGGACCATGCCTCGACTCCTAACCGCGGAAGATCATCGCCTCGAAGAAGCCCGGCTCCGCAAGAAACACTGGAAGCGGTGGGGACCGTACCTTTCGGAGCGGCAGTGGGGAACCGTGCGCGAGGACTACAGCATGGACGGCACCGCTTGGGATTATTTTCCCTTTGAACACGCCCATGCGAGGACCTACCGGTGGGGAGAGGACGGGATTGGGGGAATCTGCGACCGCCACCAGACGATCTGCTTCGGGCTGGCGCTGTGGAACGGGCGCGATGCGATCTTGAAGGAGCGCTTGTTCGGGCTCACTGGCAACCAAGGGAATCACGGGGAAGACGTGAAGGAGTGCTACTTCTACCTGGATTCGACCCCGACGCACAGTTACATGAAGATGCTGTACAAGTATCCGCAAGCGGAATTTCCGTACCAGGCGCTGCTGGAAGAAAACCGCAAGCGAGGGAGAACGGATGCGGAGTTTGAGCTGCTGGACACCGGTGTGTTTGCGGAGAACCGTTATTTTGACGTGTTTGTGGAGTACGCGAAGTCCGCAGCCGAAGACATCTTGGTGAAAATCACGGCGGCTAATCGCGGACCGGAAGCGGCGCCGCTGCATCTACTGCCAACCTTGTGGTTCCGCAATACGTGGAGCTGGGGCAGAGATCTGCGGCGCCCCGCCGTGCGCAAGGCCCCGGACACCCCGGGAGCGCTCTGCGCGGAGATCCAGCATTGGCAGTACGGAAAGCGCTGGCTGCAATGCGCGGGAAAGCCGGAATTGCTGTTCACAGAAAATGAAACGAATTACATGAAGTTGTTCAGTACGCGCATGCGTTCGCCGTACGTGAAAGACGCTTTTCACGAATACCTGATCCATGGAGACAAGGCGGCCGTGAATCCGGCAGAGGTGGGAACAAAAATGGGCGCACACTATGCGCTGCAACTGCGCGCAGGGGAAACCGCCACGCTGAAATTGCGATTGACCGACCTGGATCCGCTCGGCGGGATGGATTCCGATTCGCCGATGGTGGGGGCGATTACGGCCCCCGCGCACGAGGAACGCGGAGCGGACGTACCCGGAACAAACGATTTCGGCAAGGGGTTCGACGGCGTATTTGCACAGCGGCAGAAAGAAGCCGACGAGTTCTACAAATCAAAGTTGGACAAAGAACTTTCCCCCGATGCGCGGCAAGTGATGCGGCAGGCGTACGCGGGAATGTTGTGGTCCAAGCAGTTTTATCACTATGACGTGCGCACGTGGCTCGCAGGGGATCCCGCGGGGCCGCCACCGCCGGAGGAACGCTGGAAAAGCCGCAATAAGGATTGGACGCACCTTTACAACGATGATGTGCTCTCGATGCCGGACAAGTGGGAGTATCCGTGGTACGCGGCGTGGGACCTGGCATTTCATTGCATTCCCTTGGCGCTGGTGGACCCGGACTATGCGAAGGACCAACTCATTTTGCTGCTGCGCGAATGGTATATGCACCCGAACGGGCAGCTCCCGGCGTACGAGTGGGCGTTCAGCGATGTGAATCCACCGGTGCATGCGTGGGCGGCTTGGCGTGTTTACAAGATTGAAAGGCGCATTAAGGGAGTAACGGATCGTGCATTCCTCGAAAGAGTTTTTCACAAGCTGCTGTTGAATTTTACCTGGTGGGTAAACCGCAAGGACCCGGAGGGACACAACATTTTTCAGGGAGGATTCCTCGGGCTGGACAATATCGGAGTGTTTGACCGGTCCGCGCCACTGCCGACTGGCGGCCATCTGGAGCAGTCCGACGGAACGAGCTGGATGGGCATGTACTGCCTGAACATGATGGCCATCGCCCTGGAGCTGGCGAAAGAAGACCAGGCTTACGAGGACGTGGCCAGCAAGTTTTTTGAACATTTCGTTTACATCGCTCATGCCATGAATGACATCGGCACTGATGGGCGCTCGCTTTGGGACAACGAAGACGGATTTTATTACGACCTGCTGCACCTGCCGAACGGGGAAGAGCACTTCCTGAAGATTCGCTCGATGGTGGGCCTGATCCCATTGTTCGCCGTGGAGACGCTGGAGCCGGAGATCGTGGAGCGCCTGCCGGGATTCAAGCGGCGAATGCAGTGGTTTGTCGACAATCATCCGGACGTGCCCGAACACATCGAAATGACGCAGCGTTCAGCACGCGGGGTGAGACGGCTGATGTCGCTGGTGAACCGGAAGCAACTGAAGCGCGTGCTGTGCCGGATGTTGGATGAAACGGAGTTCTTGTCTCCTTACGGCGTGCGGGCGCTGTCTCGCTACCACCTCGAGCATCCCTACGAGGTGCAAGTGAACAATCACGTCAGCCGGGTGGACTATGAGCCGGGGGAATCCACGACGGGAATTTTTGGTGGCAACTCGAATTGGCGCGGGCCGATCTGGTTTCCGGTGAATTATCTGCTGATCGAATCGCTGCAGAAGTACCACCATTATTATGGCGAGGACTTCAAGGTGGAATTTCCGACTCATTCGCGTAAAGAAGCAGACCTCTGGCAGGTGGCGGCGGAGATTTCCAGGCGGCTGACGCGAATCTTCCTGCCGGGGAAAGATGGGCAGCGGCCTTTTGCCGGCGCTCAGGATTTGTTCAACAAGGATCCTCACTGGCGCGACCTGGTTCTCTTTTACGAATACTTTCATGGAGACCATGGCGCGGGCCTCGGCGCCAGCCACCAGACAGGCTGGACGGGCTTGGTCGCGAAACTACTCGAACAGAGTGGAGAATAGTGCGTGTCACAGCTCGCGAAAGTGCAGTTTGGCAGAGAAGTGTGCGGCTCTCTGGAGGTGGCAGAGGCCCGGGAGTGGCTGGTCACGAACGGCCTGGGAGGGTTTGCCTCGGGCAGCGTGGCGGGAACTTCGACGCGGCGGTATCACGGGCTTTTGTTTGCAGCCCTGCAACCGCCGACGCGGCGGACTCTCCTCGTTTCCGGTGTGGACGAGAGCGCGCGCTATCTAGATGCAAGTTATTCCCTGGCGACCAACCGCTGGCTTAGCGGATTCATCTCTCCGCGCGGATACCTGCAGATCGAGAGCTTTTTCCTGGAAGGGACGACTCCCGTTTGGCGTTACGCGCTGGCGGACGCGCTCCTCGAAAAGCGTATATGGATGAAGCACAGCGAGAACACCACCTACGTGGAATACACGTTGGTGCGCGCGAGTGCGCCCATCGAAATCGAAGGCAAGGTGCTGGTGAACTACCGGGATTTTCACGCAACGACGCAATCGAAGGGCTGGCAGATGCGCATCGAGTCCGTCAAAAGTGGTTTGAGCGTTGTTGCGCATGAAGATGCGACGCCATTCTATCTGCAGAGCTCCGAGGCCAAGTTTCAGCCTCACCATGAATGGTATTGCGACTATTTTCTTCCTGCGGAACGGGAGCGCGGGCTGGATGACCATGAGGATCGCCTGTTCGGAGGGCAGTTCCACTTCCCGTTGGTGGTGGGAGAGAGCGTAACGCTCGTCTTCAGCACGGAGCCGGACACTTCTCTCGACGGAGAGCAGGCGCGGACGGAGTATTCGAATCGGGAGCTGAAACTTCTGAAGAACTGGCGGGACCCCCACGGCGCTGGCAAGGTGGAGGAATCGGAGGGCGAGCCTGAATGGCTTGAGCAGCTAGTCCTGGCGGCGGACCAATTTGTGGTGAAGCGCGCTTTGCCGGGCGAGCCGGATGCATTAAGCGTCATCGCGGGCTATCCGTGGTTTTGCGATTGGGGACGTGACAGCATGATTGCCCTTCCCGGGCTGTTGCTTTCCACCGGAAGGCCGAAGATTGCGCAAAAAATTCTCGAGTCGTTTGCGCGGCATGTCAGTGCCGGAATGCTGCCCAACAATTTTCCCGAAGGAGGAGGCGCACCGGAATACAACGCCGTGGATGCGGCACTGTGGTATTTCGAGGCGGTGCGGCAATACGTTGCTGTGACTCGGGATTTGGCGCTGATGAACCGATTGTTCCCGGTTCTCTCAGGAATTGTGGATGCCTACGTCCAGGGCACGCGCTACAACATCAAGGTGGATCCGTCGGACGCGCTGGTATTCGCGGGTGGCCCGGGGGTGCAACTCACCTGGATGGACGTCAAGATCGGCGATTGGGTCGTAACGCCGCGCACGGGGAAACCGGTGGAGATTAATGCGCTGTGGATCAACGCTCTGCACACGATGTCGCAGTTTGCGCGTCTGCTGGCAAAACCGGGAGAAGGATACCTCAAGCTGTCGGCAAAGGCCTCGAAGAACTTCCAAAAGTTCTGGAATCCGGAGCGGAACTGTTGCTTTGACGTGATTGACGTTCCGGGCGGGGGCAGCGCGGCAGAGCTTCGACCCAACCAGATTTTCGCTGTGTCCTTGCCGATCAGCCCTCTGAACGAACTGCAGCAGAAAGCGACCGTTGATGTGGTGGCGCAGCGACTGCTGACCTCTCATGGACTAAGGAGCCTGGGACCCACAGAACCCGGCTATAAAGGGCAGTATGCGGGCGGGCCGCGAGAACGGGATTCGACGTATCACCAGGGAACGGTGTGGGCCTGGTTGCTGGGTCCATTTGCGCTGGCGCATTTTCGTGTGTACGAAGATCGCGCAGTGGCGAAAAGCTTTCTGGAGCCGCTGGGCCGCACAATCCGTTCGGGAGGGTTGGGCACCATCGGGGAGATCTTCGGAGGCGACCCGCCCTTTCCTCCCGCGGGTTGCATTGCCCAAGCCTGGAGCGTCGCGGAGGTCTTGCGCGCGTGGCAGTACCTTAGCGAATCAAAGCCGCCAGAGGATCCTCGCTAGTCTCGGGTGAAGGTCTCATTCAAGGCGGAGCGCCGGTTCGTAAAATTCGATCAAGACTTTGCTGGCGCCTGGCGCGGAGACCAGGAAGAAATTGACGCGCGCGCCGTCGGCACCAGGACGAGACGCGGGGTAGACGGGCTGTACGCTGTATTTCTCCCTTAGAATGCGCGTAGCGCGATCCACATCCTTGCAACGAAATTCGATCTGCTGAATCCCTTCGCCGAATTTTCGCAGGTATTTTGCGATAGCTCCATCCCCCGCGGGGTCGCTCGAGGTCAAAACATCCAGAGATAGGCCGCCGGGAAGATGCAGTTCAAACTCCTGCGCGTCCTGGTCCAGAGGCACGTCCGCCAGACGGGGCGATCCGCCGGCTTCGCGAATCTTCTGGAACTGCTCCGGGTGCACGGCCAAACCCACAGTGACAAACGGGTGCGCACCCTCCAGCAGTTCCGAGATTTCCGGGTCCGACCACCACGGATAGACGGCGTGATCGGCTAGGGCCCGGCCCAAACGATAGATTTCCGTGGCGGAGGCAACGCGCACTTCGGATTCGGGGGAGGCCATGCCGGCAATTGCTTTCGGAAGAGTGTCGTTCATAATGGCACACGCATTCTACCCCAAGGTTCTTGAGACGCTGGTATCAGACAGGCAATTTTTTTTGATCCTTTTTCGGGCCTGACAATAGTGAGAGCAGCATGGTGAGAAGCAGGATTCCGCCCACCACGCCGAGAGAAAGCTTCACCGAAAGGTGCCACCAGATTTCGGCGACCATCTTGGCCCCGATAAAGATCAGGACGACGGCGAGCCCGATGCCGAGGTAGCGGAAGTAATCCAGGATGTCTTTCATTAGGAAGTACATGGCTCGAAGTCCGAGGATGGCAAACACGTTCGAGGTATAGACGATGAAAGCATCGCGAGTGATACCAAAGATGGCGGGGATGGAGTCAATCGCAAAGGTAACATCGGTCACTTCGACGATGAGCAGGACCAAGAAAAGGGGAGTGGCGAAAAGACTGCCGGCCTCGTGGATGAAGAATTTGTCTCCATGATATTCCTTGGTGACGCGCAGGTGGCCACTGGCAAAGCGAAAGACAGGATTCTTCTCGTAATGAACCTCCTTGTCGCGCTTCCGGATCATATGCACGCCGGTGTAGACCAGGAATAAGCCGAAGAGAGGAAGCACCCAGTTGAACCGGGCTATGAGCACCGAGCCGGAGGCGATCATCAGGCCGCGCATGACCAGTGCGCCGATGATTCCCCACTCCAGCACGTGATGCTGTACGCGCTCGTCCACCTGAAACGTGCGGAAGATCATCAGGAACACAAACAGATTATCAATGCTGAGGGCCTTCTCGACGACGTAGCCGGTGAGATACTCCAGGCCGCGTTGGGAGCCGTACCAGTGCCAAACGAAGTAGCCGAAGGCCAGGGCGAGGGCAATCCACACCGCACTAAAAAAAGCCGCTTCCCGCAGTTTGACTTTGCGGGCTCTGCGATGAAAGACACCCAGGTCGAGGGCAATGGCTACGAAGACAAAGAGATTGAAGCCAACCCAAAGAACCGGGGTACCCATGGAAACAGAATAGCGTAAATCATGGATTGCTAGCGTTGACGTCTGTGCCATTCACGTTCGTCAATGCGAGGCGCGTGGTTTGGCTGGCGCTGACCTTGATGGGCACGTCCCAACGGAGCCGGCGGTCGCCGGAGGCGGCGTCCATGCCCATGGAACTCACCCAAAAGGAGCCGGAGGGAATGCCTAACAGGTGCGCGCGGCCTTCGAGGTCGGTGTCGCACTTGCCCGCGAGATACTTGGTTTGCGCCAAATCCGGGGCGAGCTGGGAGATTCTCTTTTTGTGATCCACCTGAAGCTTATCCCACTGAACCTTGGGGTTGACCGCGGCCAATTCGAGCTCGATGCCGGAGATGGTGGATTGATGTGTCTGAATGAACTTCTTGAGCGCGGTCGTGTATTCCAGCTTCTGCTTGGCGTATTTGTCCGGATTCGCTTCCTTGTCGGTATCCTTGAATTTCGGATCGGGCAAACCGGAGGTTACCCCGCCGCTATTGGAGCGCTGATACGCGGCGAGAAACTCGGGAATCAGCAGGATGTCATCCGCGGTAATCAGCTTGTCGATATCGGGCTGCGTCAGGTCAATGATGTCGTGATCCTTCATCCAGGTTTTCAGCTCGGGAGAAACCTTCAGGTTTTCGATGAACTGTTCGCGGGTCGGCAGCACGTTTTCCGTTTCGACTTCTTTCATGATGTCGGCGTAGCTCTTCGTTAGGACGTAAAAGGTGAATTCGCGCACGGGCTCGGGGCGGCCGCCGGTCGGAGTGATCTGCGCGCTGAGGTCGAGCGACCCTGCGCCGCTTTGGGCGGCGAGGATGGGAGCAAAGATGCTCCAGGCAAGCAAGATGACAAGAATCGATTTTCTATTGGGCATGCGCCACATCGTAGCAGACGCTGGCTTCCGTCGGGCGCGAAACTGGAGTGTAATTTCCTATGTGCCATCTGTGGTGGTTTTGAGTGGGCATGGCTTTCGGCCGTGCCAAAAAACGTGGAAAACACAGGCCTTCAACCCCTGAGATCTCTTCCACAGTCACCATTTGCATCAATCGGTTCCAGGGATTGTAAGAACCCGTTTCTAGTACAGTCGGAATACAGCTTCAATCCTTACCCAGACGGAAATTGGCCGGTGCTACGCATCGCGCGCAGGGATAAAAACGCCAACCGCGAACCGCGGCCACGGTTTGCTCATCGAGTCCCATGCCCAAGCCCTTTAGAATACGGATGCGTTTAGGAGAGCCGTCCGCTCCGATGAGCACCTGGACGGTGACTGCACCCTAAAGTTTCGTCTTTCGCGCTTCCTCGCTGACATCCGGATTGGGGCAATAGCTGCAAATGGGCGACGATGGCATACGGACCGGGGTCGTTTCCAACACCAGCGCCGTCGCTGTCTCCATCGCCCATGGTTCCGTTATCGCCTGAGCCTACTCCATGATGATTGCCTGGTCGGGCTGAGCCCGTGTCGAGTTTCATCCAGGGCAGCCCAGATTTGTGACCACTGAAGGAACCGCTGGAGCGTCCGGATCCAGGACCGAAGGAGGGACCGGCAACTGGCTGTCGGTCGTTTCTATCAGGCGTGGTGGCGCAAGCGGCATGGAGGAAACAGGGGCCAGATTGCCAGACCGGGCCGGTTTCGGGTCATTCTCCCCTCCGCCACCGTTGGTCCCCAACGAAGGTGATCGAGGGGAAAGAATCTCCGAAGGGCGGAGATTTTTCAGCGGTCCTGTTAAAAAGTGGAAGGGCATGCATCGAAAAAGAAAAGAGAGCCGCCGGCCCTGTTTTCAACCGAAGGTCAGGGATTTGTTTAGTACAAACGGAAATTGACTTCGAAGGAGACCAGCGTGGGAACGGGACGGCCGTTCGGGCCGGTGGCCGCTTTGCAGCGCCACGTACGCATGGTGGTCACAGTAGTCTCGTCGAGCCCCAAGCCGGGACTCTTCATAACCTGCGGGTTGGTGACGCGCCCGTCCACGGTTACAACTGCCTGGACAACGACCACGCCAGAATATTTCGCCTTGCGAGCTTCTTCGGAATACGGCGGGTTCGGCATATAGAAGCAGGTGGGTGAGCCCACACCATTCACGCCGGCGCGGAATACTCCACCGCCAGTACCGCCGCCTTCGCCGGGGCCGAGGCCGCCGCCACTGCCACTGCCAATTCCGCCGCCTTCACCTGTGCCGATGCCGCCACCGCCACCCGTTCCATTGGAAAGATTAACGCTCGCGGCCATGGGATCGCCGAAATTCGAGAGTGCGGGATTCGCGACCTTCAATTCCGGCGGCCCGAGGAGCGTCGGATCCATCGGCAGTTTGGGATTCGGATTCTTGATCACGGCGGTCGGCGGAGTGAATTGCGTCATGGCAAAACGCGGAGCCTTGCCCTTCGTTGCCGGTAAAGTCGAACGATCGCCACCGCCTCCGCCCCCACCTGCCTTGTTGTTGCCGGCGGGAAGCTTGGAAACGTAAGGCGAGATATCCAAGGGAGTCATGTCAAGCGATTTGTTCTTTGCCTGCGTGGTGGACGGCATCCTGATGATAAAGGGAACGATCAGCAAAGCGAGCACACCGGCATGGACCAAAAGCGCAGTCGCCTGGGTCCAACCCCAATTCTCGTCTTTCGACCAAATGTCCTTTACTTTGACCGGCTGAATGCCCGGCGGGAGTGGTGGCGGCTTTGACGGGTTGAAGAATTCCTTTAGGCGATCCGTGAAGCTGCCGAAGCTGCCGCCCCAGTCGACTTCCAAGCGCTTGTTGATAGGCGTCTTGGGTGTTGCTGGGGAGGAAAAGAAGAATTTAAGGTTTTCCGAAACACCAGAACCGAAACTGGTTTGCGTGAACGGCATGCCCTTCCGCTCAACGATCTTTATCGGCCGTTCAAAAAGGAATTGCCTTAGGTTGGACCAGAAATCGTCCGGCATGAGATGCGCTGGCCTGCCAAAATTGGGCATGGCACCCGCGGGGGTAGGGATCATTTCCGTGGGTCGCGGACTCTTCGGCCGCTTCAGCTCGTCTGGGATCAGATTAATGAAACCTGGCACCCTTTATCCCCTATAGTGATCTAGACGCAGGTGTCCCGAAAACGTTCTCTCAGCCGATCAGATTCACCAGGGGCGGGAAAGGTTGCGTGACCCCAGCGGCTGACACTTGCACCCTTTCATTGTAACATACGAAGTTACACTGCTTTTCCGAGTTTCCCGCCATACAACGACGACTGTGGAACAATCCGGTCACCCGGGAGTGGCGGAGTAGAAGGGACACTTGCAAACAGAATCCATGGCTGAACCATTGGAACTAAAAAAAACCCTGAACCTCCCCAAAACCGATTTTCCGATGAAGGCGAGTCTGCCCCAGAATGAGCCGAAGCAACTGGCGGCCTGGGAGGAGAGTAATCTTTACCAACGCATCTTGAACGCGCGCCGAGGGAAGCCGCTGTTTGTACTTCACGATGGCCCACCATATCCGACGGGCACGATTCATCTTGGCACCGGGCTGAACAAGACGCTGAAGGACCTCGTCGTGAAGACCAAGAGCATGGCGGGCCATTACGCCCCGTACGTGCCAGGTTGGGATTGCCATGGTTTGCCCATCGAGACGCGGGTAGAAAAAGAATTGGGCGGGAAGGGAAAGGTATCCCCCGCAGAATTCCGGCAGCGCTGTCGCGAGTATGCAAGCCGGTACGTCGAACAGCACAAGCGCGATTTCAAACGCCTCGGTGTTTTTGGACGGTGGAACGATCCGTACCTGACGATGAGCCGCCAGTACGAGGCGACCATCGCGGGTGCGTTTCTGGATTTTATGGAGAAGGGCTACGTCTACCGCGGGCGGAAGCCAGTTTACTGGTGTATTTGCGACAACACGGCGTTGGCGGAAGCGGAAGTCGAATACGAGGATCACACTAGCACCTCGATTTGGGTAACGTTCAAGGTGGTGGGCGGCGGAACGGGCGAGGCCGTAAAAATCGGCCCGGATGTTTCAGCTGTCATCTGGACCACTACGCCTTGGACCATTCCACACAATCGGGCGCTGGCGTTTCATCCGGATTTTTCGTATGTGGTCGTGGCGACGGAAAAAGGAAAGCTGCTCCTTGCGCACGACCGTGTGGCGGCGCTGCAAGCGGAGACCGGGACTAAACAAGCCGATGTGCTCGCGACGTACAAGGGCCGCGAGTTTGAAGGCATGAAGTTTCAGCATCCCTTTCTACCGATCCAGGTGCCGGGTTTGTTGGCGGACTACGTCACGCTCGATCAGGGCAGCGGCATCGTTCATACGGCGCCAGGCCATGGCTCCGATGACTTTATCTCCGGGCAGAAGTATGGCCTGGAGATTTACGCGCCGCTCGATGACCGTGGCGTGTATCTGGAAGGACTACCGGAGTACAAAGGCAAGGATGTATTCACCGCGAATCCGATCATCGTGAAGCTACTTGGCGATCGCGGCGCGTTGTTGGGCCACCATCCCTACAAGCACAGTTATCCGCACTGCTGGCGCTGCCACAATCCGGTGATCTTTCGCGCCACGGAACAGTGGTTCATCAACATGGATCAGGCGGCCCACGGAGCTCAGAAAACCCTGCGGCAGGAAGCGCTCGAGGAAATTCATGGCGTGAAGTGGATTCCGGGATGGGGCGAAGACCGCATTTACGAAATGATTGAGAAGCGCCCCGACTGGTGCGTTTCGCGGCAGCGTTTCTGGGGCGTCCCGATCATTGTTTTCTTCTGCGACGGCTGCGGGAAGCAACTCGCGGACTTTGCGGCGCTGCACAACGTGGTGAAATGGTTCGAAAAAGAGGGCGCGGACGCATGGTACAAGCACACTCCGGAAGAATTGCTGCCCGCGGGAACCAAGTGCGGGTGCGGCTCGACGAAATGGCATAAGGAAAACGACATTCTGGATGTGTGGTTCGATTCCGGCTCCTCCAATCTCGCCGTCCTCACACCGAAGAATGGTCTCGTCGAGCCCGGCAAGGATTGGCGTCCCGCCGATGTCTATCTCGAAGGCCCCGATCAGTATCGCGGGTGGTTCCACAGTTCACTGCTGATTGCGACCGGGATCCGGGACGAGGCGCCGTACCACAGCGTGGTGACGCACGGCTGGACCCTGGACGAACAAGGACGGCCTATGTCCAAGTCGCTCGGCAACGTGGTGCTGCCCTCGGAGATTTGCGACAAGTGGGGAGCGGACCTGCTGCGGATCTGGGTGGCTTCGGTTGAGTATCAGGCGGACGTAAAAATGAGCGAGAGGGTCATGACTCAGCTCAGTGAAGCGTATCGCAAGATTCGCAACACGTTTCGCTTTGCGCTGGGCAATCTCTCCGATTTCGATCCTTCGCGTGACGCGTTGGCGAACGAGCAGATGGATGAGATAGACCGCTGGATGCTCGAGCGCACGGCCGACCTTGTGAAGCGCTGCCGCGAGTGGTATGCCGCGTATGAATTCCACCGCGTTTATCATGCGATACACGACTATTGCGTGGTGGACCTGAGCGCTTTTTATTACGATGTGCTGAAGGATCGCTTGTATACGAAAGCGCCGAACAACAAGTCTCGCCGTTCGGCGCAGACCGCCGTGTGGAAAATTACCAGCGCGCTGGTTCGCCTCGCAGCGCCCATCGTTGTGTTTACGGCCGAAGAACTCTGGAAGTATCTTCCGAAAGCCATGGGCGAGGCGGATAGCGTGCACATCGCGCTTTTCCCGGAAGAATCCGAATTGCGCACAGGACTTGCCGGGGATAAGGCCGGCGCCTGGGAGTTAATCGGAAAGGTGCGCGGAGAAGCGTTGAAGGCGTTGGAAGTGGCCCGCAACGAGAAAAAATTGATCAACTCCGGCCTCGAGGCAAAAGTGCTGCTCAATGCCGACCTGGAGTTGAAAGCCAAGCTGAAGCACTACTTACCTGTGCTGCCCGGATTGTTCATCGTTTCCCAGGTTGAGCTGATCAGCGCGGGCACGGGAGAATTCCGCTCTGATGTTGTACCGAGCCTGGAAGTGACCGTGCAGCGAGCCGACGGGAAGAAGTGCGAACGCTGCTGGAACTACTCGGTTCACGTGGGGGAAAATTCACGTTACCCCACGATCTGCGAACGATGCAGCGAAGCCATCGCCGAAATCGAGGGAGGCAAGTCCTGATGCGTTGCCTCCTTTTGTGTTTCGACGCTTCCTCTAGCTCCTTTCGTATTGTTGCCTCATGACGTTCCCCCGGCAACTTCGTTGGCTTTGGCTCACGCTTGCGGTTGTTCTTCTCGATCGAGCCAGCAAGGCGTGGGTCGAGTCCCAGCCGAACGACTATTTTCCTCACACCGTAATAAGAAACATTTTTGAAATTGTTTTCTTGCGGAATCCGGGTATTGCGTTCAGTCTTTTTGCGGGTTCGCCTTCCACGATTGTCCGGATTTTGCTGATCGCCGGGACGCTCGTCATCATTGGATTGATCGCCTGGCTGCTGGTGGCCAACTGCAGCGAAAGTGCGGCCTATGCCGCCGGGCTCGCGCTGATTCTGGCCGGCGCCACAGGCAACCTGACCGACCGCATACTTCACGGAGCGGTTACCGACTTCCTTAAAGTTTCGCTGCCCTTCATTCCCCTATCCCTCTTCAATCCCTGGCCCACTTTCAACTTCGCCGATTCGGCCGTGACCGTAGGGGCCATCCTGGTCGTTTTTGATGTACTATTCCACAAGCAGCACCCAGTGGAATCATAAAAGAAAAACGATATTCTAAGTCGAGGGAGGGAGTCCATGGCTCCTCGTATGTTTGGAATTTCACGGCGGGAATTCCTTGGCGGCATGATCGGTGCGGCCGCTGTCACTTCCCTTCCGGCGTCCGCAAGACTTCTGGCTGGTTTGCCGGCATCCCCCAATACATTTGTGCCCTATCAGTTTCCCAAGAACTTTTTGTGGGGAGGGGCAACGGCCGCCTATCAAGTGGAAGGCGCCTGGAACGTAGACGGGAAAGGCGAATCGATCTGGGATCACTTTTCGCATACCGTCGGCCGGGTGAAGGGCGGAGACACCGGCGACGTGGCCTGCGATTCCTATCATCGCTACGCGGCCGACATCGCGCTTGCGAAGAAGCTCAATTTGACCAGTTATCGTTTCTCTATTTCGTGGCCGCGGATCCAGGCGGATGGCACCGGCAAGCCGAATCCAAAGGGATTGGACTATTACAAGCGGGTGGCCGACACGCTGCACCAGGCCAACATTCGCCCACTTGCCACGCTGTACCACTGGGATTTGCCGCAGGCGCTCGAAGACAAGGGCGGCTGGCCAAACCGGGATCTGGCCGGGAGGTTCATGGAATACAGTGAGATCGTAGCGCGCGCCCTGGGCGACCGGGTAAATACTTGGTGCATCTTCAATGAACCGTGGGTGTTCACTTTCCTTGGCTATGCGTGGGGCACCCACGCACCAGCACGCAAGAATTTTGCGGATTGCATGAAGGCAACCCACGTCGTGAACATTGCGCAGGGCCAAGCGTTTCGTGCGATGAAAGCAATCCAACCCAAACTTGAAATCGGCACGGCATTCAGCATGTCGTACTGCCAGCCAGCCACATCTAGAGCAGAAGATAAGACTGCCGCGGCGCGAACGCACGCCCTCGGCAACATCTGGTTCCTCCAGCCGGCGCTTAAGGGGGAGTATCCGAAGGCGTTTGTTGGAGAGAACCCCTATGAGATGATGGGCGTGAAGCCAGGGGATATGGAGCTGATCAAAGCCCCTCTGGATTATCTGGGGATCAATTATTACCGCCGCCAGATGGTCTCGGCGATTCCACCGGGTCCTGGCGAATCCGCAACAGGAGTGCACAATTTTGACGCCACCCAGGGGCCGCTCACGGATTTCGGCTGGGAAGTGTGGCCCGACGGGTTCTACGATCTACTAATGCAGATTACGCGCGAATTCAACAAGCCGATTATCGAAGTCACGGAAAACGGCTGCTCCTATGTGGACGCACCGGATGAGCACGGCCGGGTTCCAGACCAGCGCAAAATCGAATTCACTCGAGGATACTTGAGCGCTCTTGGTCGTTCGATGAAGGATGGTGCGAATGTCCGCGCCTATCATCATTGGAGTTTGCTCGACAATTTCGAGTGGGCGGAAGGTTATACACAGAGATTCGGCATCGTATATGTGGATTTCCGCGACCAGCGGCGGATCGTCAAAGATTCCGGGCATTGGTACGGCAAGCTCGCGGCATCTGGCAATCTGGCCTAGATTTGGTCGCGCGATGACGATATCTCTAGAAGCTATCAAGCCATCTCAAAAAGCTTTTTTACCTCTTGCTCCATTTATGAGACAAGCCCTAGGCATCGTGCGATAGACTCTTCTCGTGACGGAACTCCAGCATCTTGAGATCACCGCTGCCGATGCCGAAGGTGGCCTGCGCCTGGACCGTTTCGTTGCAGCGCATTGTCCGGAGCTTTCACGGACTCGTGTGCAAGAACTGATTGGAAGCGGACTTGTCTTGTTAAACGGGAAAGCCGCGAAAGACTCTCACAAGGTGCGAGCCGGAGATCGGGTCGCCGTGGTGCCTCAACCGCGTCCGCCGCTGCAGGCCGAGGCCGAATCCATCCCGTTGAATATCCTGTATGAGGATGACGACGTTATCGCCATTGACAAGCCTGCTGGCATGTCCGTGCACGCCGGGGCAGGGAATTCGCACGGGACCCTGGTGAACGCGCTGCTGGGCCGTGGACAAACGCTTTCACAAACGGATGATCCTGTTCGTCCTGGTATCGTGCATCGCCTTGACAAAAAAACCTCCGGAATTCTCCTCGTGGCGAAAAACGATTTCGCGCACGCCAAGCTCGCCGAAGCTTTTCGCGACCGCACCATCCAGAAAACGTACATCGCGCTGGTTCAAGGAATCTTGCAAGAAGAAAGCGGACGCATTGAGCTGGCGATCGCCCGCGACCCCAACCGGCGGACGCGCATGACCGCGAAACGCGCTTCTCTGCTGCCCAATTCGCGGCCGGCGCGCACCGATTGGCGCGCCCTCGCCCGCATTGGTTCCACCACGCTTCTGGAAATCCAGCTTCACACAGGACGGACGCACCAGATTCGCGTGCATTTCTCGGCGATCAAGCATCCCGTCGTTGGCGACACGCTATACGGGGCCGCAGGCCAGTTGCACGTGGGAAGCACGCCTTTACCGTCCTTGCGCCGCAATTTCCTTCATTCCGCGCGAATCGGGTTTACACAGCCACGAACAGGGCAGACCATTCGCCTGACCGCTCCTTTGCCCACCGATTTGCGGGCTTACTTGCAGGAGCTGGAAGCCGCTGCTGGTGAAGAGGAGCGACGAATTGACGCTGCGCTAAAGGGCTTCTTATAATCAGAGAACCAATGCAAAAATCATCCCTCGGCTTTCTACTCGTTAGCTTATTCTTCGGGAGCGCTCTCGTCTGGGCCCAACAACAAAATCCCACGCCGCCGGTTGTAGTTCCCGCTAATCCTCAGCAGCAGGAACAGGTCCAGAAGAGCCAAACCGTCATTCCCATCACGGTCAACCTTGTGGACGTGCTTTTCACCGTTCTCGACCGCCGCAACAAATTGGTTCCCGGTTTGGAGAAGCAGGATTTTAAGGTTTTTGACGATAACGTCGCTCAGGACATTCGCTATTTCAGCAAACAAACGGATCTGCCGCTGCGCATCGGGATGCTCCTCGATACCTCCAACAGCATCCGCGATCGCCTGAAATTTGAGCAGGACGCCGCCAACAATTTTGTGTTTGGCGTGCTTCGTCGCGGTAAGGACGAAGCCTTCCTGATGACCTTCGACGATGAGCCACAAGTCATCCAGGGTTTCACGGCGGATATGGGCGCGCTTCGCGACCAGATTCTTCGTACGCGCGCGGGCGGCGGCACAGCGGTCTATGACGCCATTTACGAGGCGTGCTCGAAGGAACTTAGCCATCCCCCGCGCCCAGCTGGCGACCAGCCTGACGTCGTGCGCCGCGTGATGATTCTCATCAGCGACGGGGAAGACAACCTCTCCACCCACACACGTACAGAAGCCATTGAAATGGCGCAGCGCACCAGCGTGGTTATCTACACTATTAGCACCAGCACGCAATGGGTCACGCTGGATGATGCGAGCAAGGAAAAATCCGGCAATCGCAAGTACCATCTCACGGACGGCGACAAAGTCCTCAAGGATCTCGCCGAACAGACCGGCGGGCGAGCCTTTTATCCCTATCACGTGGACGATCTCGACCAGTCCTTCCAGGATATCGGCGAAGAGCTGCGCAACCAATACTCCATTGCTTACAATCCATCGAATCACGCGTATGACGGGCGTTATCACAAGATCAAGGTGGAAACTCCGGACCACAAAGGCTACCAGGTGCGCGCGCGCCAGGGATACTACGCACGGAAAAACGAGGAACCCTCGAAGCCGGCAGGATCTGTGAAGTAAAAAGTCGGATCAGTTTTCGCCAAGGCTTCGCCTTGCGCGGCTCTCTGAGCTGCTATCCATCCGCACATTTTTTACAGGGATTGCCGCGCCTGACTACTTTACGGTGTCATGTAGGAGTACGGCGTCGGATTCTACCTCGCCATGCTCGATGCAGATTTGCGAGCCATCGGGTGAGAAAGCAACGCGAAAAATCCGTTCCTTGGTGAAGTGGGTCAGTTGGCGAAAAGGGCCGCCGTCCAGGGGCTGCGCCCAGAGATTATCCACGCCCTTTTCGCGGACCGCGTACACCACCGCTCTACCGTCCGGTGTGAAGAGCAGATGATCCGGGAGCGCGCGCTGGTCGATGTCATGATAGGCCATCTGGTGTGTTTCCGTGGAATCGCTCCGCAGCATCAGTTTGTGGTCGAGCTCTCGCACTTCCAGGGAGACGATGGTCTTTCCATCCGGTGAAAGCCCAAAGGTCCCGACCCCGTTCTTGACGACCGTTTCCGGCGCGCTTCCCTCGATCGAGACGCGCTTCACATGACGGTTATCTCCGTTATCAATGTAATAGAGCCATTTACCCTGTTTCGTGCATGCGGGCTCCTGCTCGTTGAGGCCGGAAGTAAGTTGTTTCTGATTGGTTCCGTCGAGGTTGGCGCGCCAAAAGTTGGCAGAAGCCGCGCTGACGCGGCCCAGCTGGCGGAACACGATGTAACGCCCGTCGCCGCAAACGACCGCCTGGTCCGGGATATGTTTGGGATCGGAGAGCAAGGTGGTTTCATCACCATTGACCGTGACCATCTTGAGGTTCCCGGCCTGCGGTATGAGCAGCCGCCCGTCCTGCGCCCAGTTCCACCGCCACACCGACAATTGCGAGGAAAGAGGCACGGGGCGCAATTGATCCGGTTGTGCGGAGGGCGCCACACCCAATTCGAACTTTACGCGCGATTGGATGGCTGCTAACGTTTTGCCGTCGCTCGAAATACTCTGCCCGGTGTAATTGTTTGTGTCCGAGGTTATGTTGCGAAACTCTCCTTTCGGGTACCTTAGGAAGCCGAGCTGCTGCTGCATGTGGCTGGCTTCTACCTGCTTGGAACTCACGATCAATGCGGCGCCATCGGGCATCCACACGGCCTTATAAGGGATACGGTCGGCAGTGATTCCTACTTTTTGTTCTTTGCCGCTGGCGGCATCAATGGCCGCAAAACCACCAATCGCATCCTTGGTGGGCTGCACGATGGGAATGACGATGGTCTTGCCGTCGGGCGACCAGGAAGGCACGTAACTGTCGCTCATCACGGTGCGGTTGGTGAAAATCGGCCGCTCAATGGTTCCGTCGTTCTTCGCGAGGACCAGATCCCATGTCGGCGAGCTATGCAGTTCGCGTAAGAAGGCAAAATGCTGGCCGTCGGGAGAAAAGGTGATCGGGCTGTCCACGTCTTTGACCAGGACCTTTGGTGTGCCGCCGAGGACCGGCGCGCTGAACAACTGCGAATATTCTTCTTCATCCTCATCGCGCCGGACAAAATAAATGTAGTTTCCATCGGGCGAGAACGTCAGGCCCTCATAGAGTGTTGCGGCGGGCTCCACGACGATCCTGTTGCTCCCCGTCGGGATGTGCCGAAGCCAGAGCGATTGCAAACCTTTGTCGTTTAGAGATTGCAGAAGGTACTTTCCATCGGGAGAAATTGCCACGTGGGTGACGTGCCCGTTGTTTGAAACATTCTCGATGGTGAAGTTCTCGAACGGCAGAAGCTGCGGCTTCTGCAGCAGCTTGTATACACCGAAGCCTGCTGCCGCGACCAATACCAGAACAATTGCCAGAAGAAGGCCGGTTCCGAACTTGTTTTTTTGCGCGACTTCCGCAATCACAGTGCCGCTCGAGGGTTTCGCGGCTACTACACGGCTCTTCTGTGCCGCCAACCCACGACTGCTCATGGCGCCACTCGCTAATACCTTGGAATCGGAACTGGGGCGATTCGGGTCCAGCTCTCTTTGGAGCCTCTTCAAGTCGCCGCGTACTTCGGCAGCAACCTGGTAGCGCAGTTCTTTGTCTTTTTCGAGCAGCTTGTTCAGGATGCGCTCCAGCTCCGGAGGGACGCTGTCGTTCAACTGAACAGGAGAGACAGGCGGGCTATGCAGAATGTTTCCAAATATGACGGCGGTTGTCGCGCCCGGAAAAGGAAGCTTGCCTGTAACCATCTGGTACAGCACGGAGCCCAACGAGAACACATCCGTGCGCGCATCAAGATCTTCACCGCGAGCTTGCTCCGGCGACATGTACGCCACCGTGCCAACGGTAATACCAGGACTGGTTTGGAAGGCGGTGTCGAGTTCCGCGACAGTGTCTCCTGCGTGGCCCTCGACCTCCAGAAGTTTGGCAAGGCCAAAATCGAGAATCTTGGTGCCGCCGCGTTCGGTCAGGAAGATATTCCCGGGCTTAATATCCCGGTGAATAATGCCTTTTTTGTGCGCCGCATCCAGGGCGTCGGACAGTTCGATGCCGATGGCCACGCAGCGCGCAACGGGAAACACCTTGTCCGTCAGAGCTTTATCCAGCGGCTCGCCTTCCAGCAGCTCCATGGCGATGAACGTGCGGCCGTGGTGCTCCTCGATGGCGTAGATGGTGCAAATTCCCGGATGATTGAGAGAGGAAGCGGATCGCGCTTCGCGGAGAAAACGTTCCATCGACGGTTTGTCCACGCGGCCGCTCTCGTGCAGGAACTTCAGAGCCACGCGCCGGCCCAATCTTGTGTCTTCGGCTTCGTACACCAATCCCATCCCGCCACTTCCTAGTTGGCGGAGAACGCGATAGTGTCCAATCGTTTCGTTGATCATCAGGCTTGCGCCAAAGCGTTTTTGTCGCGCTCAGCGATACTAGCCAAGCCTTTTCTCCGGGTCAATGTGTGGTTTTTAGGCTAGACACTCCACGCGCTCAACGGCCAGCCAGGGTCATCCCTTCGGCGCGTAGTAGCCTTTCCTAGCTAGAACTTTCAGATCGTGATTGGTCGTGTCTACATGGATCTTCCGGAACTTTCCATCCTTGGAATTGTTCGTGGGATAGTAGCCCAAGGTGTACTGGCTGCGCAGTTCCTCGGAGATCTGGTCGAAAGCCTCTTCCAGCTTCTTCTCGGAACTGACCGAAATCATTCGCCCGCCGGTCTCCTCCGCCAGGCGGTGGGCCACGCTGGCATTTCCGCCAAAACGCGGATCGGCCACAAGAAGAATGTGGATCACCGTATCGGTTCTCTGGGCGGCCTCGATGGCCTCTTCCAGTTTTACCCGGCTACCTTCATCCTGGGCGTCGGTAACGATGACAATGGCTTTGCGCCCGGCTTCTCCGTTGAGCTTGTCGCTGCACGCCAGATAGATAGCGTCATAGAGCGCCGTGCCCACGACTTGTCTCGACCCGACCGGTCCCGGATTTCCGGCAATCATTCCGCCGCTGGGAATATTGATGCGCGCCTTATTGATAGCGCGGTCCAGTTGACTGCGGTCGTCCGTGAAGTCCGAAAGCAGATCCACGTCCGAGTCGAACGAGATAATCATGGCCTCGTCGCCTTTGCGCAAAACCCGATGGATGAAACGGCCGCCGGCATCCTGAATCGCGCCCAGCATGTTCTGTTCGCTGCCCGAAGTGTCGAGGAGCAGGCCAAGGGTGATGGGAAGAGCCATCTCCTTGTTAAAGAAGGCAATTTTCTGGTCTTGGCCGTCCTCGGTGATCTTGAAGTCGTTTTCCACAAGATTCGCGACGATGCGCTTATTCTTGTCTCGAACAGTGGCGAACAGGTTGACGAGGTTTACTTCCGTCTTGATCACCGGAGTTTGCCCCTGACCTTGCGGGAGGGCAGGCGTCGCGAGGGCAAGGGCTACAATCCACACCCCGCCGAAAAGCGCCGTTCTTTTCCAGGCTGGTTTCTTCTGTTTTCCAATTTTCAACGTTTCTCGGTATCCTTGTTGAAGTCCGCACCCAGCCGGCGGAGGTTGCCAGGTCTTTGAATCCTGCTGTTCGCCGTGGGGTGACTGCTGACTTCTTCGATGCAACCAGCCCGCCCACGGGATGCGTCGTACAATGCCACGGGGCTGGTCATAATTCAACTCGCCCGGGAAAGTTTGGCCCGATGACCGCGAAATGTCTACGAAAAAGCGCCTTTCTCGCGATGGCGTGCTCTTTGCTGCTCTGCGCCTCGACGGCTTGGTCGCAGAACCCGACGCCGGCGCCGGGCAACCCGACCACTCCTGCGCAGCCCGATGCACCGGTGGCCAAGCCACAGTCCCAGGCTGCGAATCCGGTTATTTCCACGAACGTTGTCAACGTGGTCGTGCCCGTCACGGTGAAAGACAAGAGAGGGAATCTTGTATTCGATCTGAAGAGGGATGAATTCCGTATCTTCTCTGACGATGTGGAGCAACGGATTACGGGTTTCTCGGTGGAAGCCTTTCCCATCTCGATGGTCGTGCTGATTGATAATGACCTGAGGCAAAAGGACGCGAGCCAGGTCGAGCCAAGCCTCGTGTCGATCGTGGGCGGCCTGAGTGCAAGCGACGAGGCCTTTGTTTGCCGATTTGACCAGTTTTTCCATGAAGGCAAGGGCTTTACCAAGGATCAGGACAAGCTGGTCACACAGCTAAAGCGCACGACCATTTCGGGTGCGACCACGCCTTCGGTTGGCCCGGTTGGCGGTCCTTTTGGCGGTCCTACCCTCAATAACGCGCCGGCCCCAGGCGCCCCCGACAATTCCGGTTCCACGCTCATCCTCAAGGGCCAGCCGACCAAGGCGATCGACGACGCGGTTTACTCCGCCGCGACGCTCCTCAAGGATCGCAATAGCGAAAAGCGCCGCAAGATTATCCTGCTCATTTCGGACGGGCAGAACGGCGCCAAATTCAACAACCACAAGTACGATGACGTCCGCGCCGAATTGCTCCGGCAGGGCATTTCGGTTTACAGCGTCGCCGTCGGCAGCGCGTACTTCGATCGAAAGTTCAACCGGTTGGTGGAATATTCCCGGGATACGGGGGGCGACGTCTACTTTGGCGCTAAGAATGAGACTTTTGATAGCTTCTATTCTCAACTTGAGGAACAAGCCCGCAACCAGTACACCCTTTACTTTGAGCCGAAAGGCGATAGTAGTCTCGATTACCACCCAATCGAGGTGCGCGTCCGGCGCGAGGGCCTGACCATCCTGGCACGCAAAGGATATTACGGCGGCACCCCAACAACTGGCCAGTAGAAGGGGTCTAGGCGCGCCTCCTTGGCAGTCTTCCCTTTCGTTCTCATCTCTTGAAAAATCCAATTGCCGTCGGAATCTTCTTGACACTCACGGAGCTGGCCCGTATACGGATGACAAGGGGAAGAGACGCTGCTTTAGGCTCTCCTAACCCGAACCACAACCGAAGCAGTTCAAGCGAGAAGGAGATCGACGATGGCAAAAAAGGCGAAGAAGGCCGAAAAGAAATCTCCGAAAAAGGGGAAGTAAGAAGTCGGGGACCCAACGATTTTTCGTTTGAAGGCGCTTCGCTCCGATGAGGCGCCTTTCTTAATTCAGAGCGAACTCCGTGGCCTAAGCCACGTGCTTTTTTATCCTATTCGTTTGCGGAACCGAGCGCCTCTTCATATGCGGGACAAATCGGCTTGTAGGCGCAACTGCGGCAGGCAAAACCTGGTTTGGGCGGGAACTCGCCTGCCCGGATGTCCGCCGCGGTCTCTTGGACGTTCCTCTCGACTTCGTCCAACTGTTTCGCATCGCGGGTAGTCACCTGAATTTGGTTGTTCAGCAGGTAATGGAAAACCAGGCGCACCGGATTCCACTCAAAGATTTCCTTTGCCGCCAGCGCATAAATGCTCAGTTGCAGGTCCTTTCGCGCGTCCGCGTCTTTTTTGGGCTTGCCGGTTTTGAAGTCCACGATCTCGACGTCATTTCTGCCCAGGCTGTTCACTAGGTCCATGCGCCACGTAAGAATGACGTTGATCGCGAGCG
>Ga0306921_10000678_pt1 | contig 31308 bp, 31 predicted proteins | sample sta12Cox44000080_FD_203760 | JGI IMG/M metagenome (GOLD analysis project Ga0306921, IMG submission 203760) | Lab enrichment of tropical soil microbial communities from Luquillo Experimental Forest, Puerto Rico - statoxic.12C.oxic.44.000.080 (v2)... | ecosystem: Environmental > Terrestrial >... | reverse complement strand
CCAGCCCGTTGCCGTCGCTGATCACGCGTTCCATCAGGCCGTCGAAGCCGGATGCCCAGCCCACCACGCGATCGCCGGTGCGGTGCTCGGGATGCCGGCTGGCGATCACCTCGCCGGCCACCTCGTGGATGGGGAACCCGTCTTTTTCGGCGGCGCTGGGTCCGTCGTCTCCCGGAAGCCGGCCCCGGGCGCCCCGAAAGGCCGGCAGATCGCTGCCGCAGACGCCGGCGGCCAAAAACCGCAGCAGCACCTGACCGTCGGCCAGGTGCTCGGCTGTTTTGTCGGGGATCGACGTCCGCTGGAAAAGGTACGGGGCGACGATCCGGTAGGACCACACGTCAGACCTCCACCGGGATCTCGTTCCAACCCCACTGGAAACTGGACGGCAGCCGGGTGGCGGCGTCGCCTCGGATCGCGTAGTCCGGCACTCGCCGAAGCCATTCCCGCAGCAGCACATCGATTTCCAGCCTCGCCAGGTGGTAGCCGATGCAAAAGTGCTGGCCCCGGCCGAACGCCAGCGAACGACGGATGGGCCGGTCCCAGACGAAGTCGTCGGGCTCTGGATACTCCCGTTCGTCGCGGTTGGCCGACGCGAGCAGCGTGATGACGCGCTGGCCCGGTTCGATGGTCTGGCCGTGAATGGTGAAGGGTTTGCGCGCCGTTCGGGCGAACCACTGCGCCGGCGCGCAGAAGCGGATCAACTCCTCGCGTACGACGGGCACGTTGGTGGCCAGGTCCGCGTGCACCGCCGCCAATTGGTCGGGACGCTGGCTGAGCTCCCACAGCCCGTGGGCGACGATCTTGGGCACCGTTTCCGTTCCACCGATGAAGATGCACAGCATCTGGGTCGCGGCTTCGACGTCGGACAGCGCGCTGCCGTCGGGCAGGCGGTACGCCAGCAGGCCGTCCACAACGGGTAGGCCGGGCAGCCCGGATGAGTCGGCCCGGCGACTCTGGACCACGGGGATGAGGTACTCGAGATAGTTGGGACGGGCTTGCGCGGTATCGACGCCCTCACCTGGCTCGGAAAGGCTGCCGGCGTTGACGGCGGCCAACACCTGCGGCGCGAGATCGGTTGATATGCCTAATAATTCGCACACCATCGAAGCCGCGACGATGCCACCGTAGTCCTGAGTCAGGTCGAACGAGCCTTTCGGCAGCAACACATCCAGGCGCTCGTTGGCCAGAGTGCGAATTCTGTCTTCCAGCGCGGCGACCGATCTCGGACGCAAGGGCTGGGAGTGCGCACGACGGATCTCGCCGTACAAATCCGTGTCGAACACCGCGTGGAACGGCAGCGGATGCAGCGGCGGGTCTTCGAGCGGCCCCGTGTTGTGCCGGGCGAGGACCGAGGCCGGGGGCAGCGTGCCTTCCGTCGCGACGAACGTCCCGTCGTTGACCTCCAGCACCCGCCAAATGTCCTCGAAGCGGGACAGGGCGAAGGTATCCCACTGCGGCATGTAGTACACCGGGTATTGGTCGCGCAGGATTCGGTAGTACGGCAACGGGTTTGCCATTACCTCCGCGTCGAACGGGTCGTAGGAGAAGTTCACTGCAGCGGAGAGGGCGGTAGCGCCTGCAGAATCGAGTCCTCCCAGCCGTCGCGCAAAGCCGGGGCCACGCTCATCCAGGTGACGATCTCGGCGGGTGGGCTGTCCTTCCAAGAGGGGTAGTGATTGGCGAAGCACTCCCAGCCGCCGTCCAGCGCCCAGTAGTGGATGACCTCGTTGTAACGGAAGGTCGTGGTGAAGGAACCCAGCCAGCGCTTGCCCGTGCGCTCCGACCATGGGACATAGAGCCGCTCCAGCTCGCGGATGTAGTCGTCCTGACGTCCCGGCTTGGTCTGCATGATCTCTTGAATCACCAGGGGTGCAGTGAAATTGGCCTCACGCAACTGGGCCAGCGTCTTGTTGCTGGGTCCGGGATACATGATTCGCCCCTCGCCCGAGGCCCCGGTATCGGCCAGAAACGCCGACCATTTGCCGGCCGCCGCCTCATGGCTGCCGCCGCGCGCCTGGCCCGCCCCGATCCTGGCGTAATCGGCGAACCCGTCGATCTCCCAGATGATCGTCACCTGCGGCCAGTGACCGTTGTACGGCGTTGTCTCCCAGATGGCGAACAGCCGGGCGCCGAGCTCGTCCATCATCGGCTGGTAGGTGCCGGTGAACATCTCGGTGAAGCGGTCACTTCGCCCGGATCCCAACGAGATCGTCTCGTGCAGGTAAAGCAGTGTGTGGCTGTAGTACTTCTTCATGGGCTAGACGAGGTCCTAGTCGAGCCGGAGCAGCGCTGAGTCGACCGGCGAACGGCGATCACACAGCAGCGTCTCGGTGAGATCGACAGAGGCACAGGGAATCCCGGCCGCCGCAAGCGCGTAGCCCTTGAATCTGCGCGCCGCCGCGCTGAGCGCGTGCTGGGCCCGGGTCATCGCGCGGTTGACCCCAAGGGGCCACCCGTCACCCCACAGCGCGACTTCGGTCAACCGGTCATCCAGGGACTCGAGCACTTTGTCCCGTACACGCGCGTCGGCAGTGAACGCCTCGGCGCTGACCGCCAGGCTCTGGCTCGTCGATCCCGCGAGGGCGAAGCGCGGATCGGCGTCTGAAGCCTGCACCCCGAGGATGCGCAGCGGGCGGGTGTCGCAGCCATGCGGCACCAGCGCGGTCACCTCCCAGCCCGCCATCACCCGGTCGTAGAGCCAACCCCCGGCCGACTGCACGACGTCGGCGGCGCTGGCCGCGACGACGTCTAGCCGATATCGCAGACACTCACCGTCTGAACGGGTCGCTCGCGCGGCGGTAATCCGGCCGTTGTGCCTGATGTCGAACGTTGAAGTGACCATCAATCCGTTCCTCACCGCCGCACCGTAAAGGAGCGTTGGCGTTACCTGCGGGGATTACGACTCACCGGACAGCGTGACACTTCGCCGTAAATTTGTAAAGCTTCGACGGCCCGTTCACGACGGGCGCCGGGTCTTGAGTTCGCCGACAACCTCGTCGGTGTGCTGCCCCAGTTGCGGTGCGACCCAACGCGGCGCCCACGGCGTGCCATGGAAATCCGCCGGCGTGGCCACCATCGCGACACTGGATTCTTCATCCGGTACGTCGACGATCCCGCCCGCGGCGTGGAACTGCTCATCTGCCACGACGTCCTCGAGCGTGTTGACGGGCGACCAGAAGAAATCCGGTTCGCCCGCGAAGATCTGGGCCCATTCGTCGAGCGGGCGGGTCGCGAAGATCTCGTCTAATTCGGCGATCAGCTGCACCGCATTGGCGGCGCGGGCCCGGGCATTGCAAAAGCGGGGATCGGCGCACCACTCCGGGCGCCCCACCGCCCGACACAGCGCGGGCCAGTGGCGATCGGCTTCCAGCCCGACGATCCAGAATCGCCGCCGATCGCCGGCGGTGTAGTTGTTCATGCACGGGTTGCCCATCGACTCGCGTTGTCCGATCGCGATCTGCTGGCCGGTCAGCAGATAGGTGTTGAGGTCGAAGCTCACGATGTAGGCGCCCTGGCGGTACAGCGAGGTCGTCACCAGTTGACCCGACCCGGTGCGCTCCCGGGCGAGCAGCGCCGCGCACACCGCCGCGGCCAGGGTCATGCCGGCCGAGTGGTCGCCCATGCCACCGCGCTGGAACGGCGGCGTATCGCCGGGCCGGGTGAGCAGATGGGCCACACCGGCGCGCGACCAGAATGCGGCCACGTCATAGGCGGCGCGGTCGGCGTCGGGCCCGGATTCGCCGTATCCGGTGATCAGCCCGTAGACCAGCCGGGAGTTGCGGGCCGACACCGACTCGAAGTCCAACCCGAGACGTCGCAACGCGCCCGGCCGCACATTGGTCAGGAAAACGTCTGCGCCGGAAAGCAATTCGAACGCCGTGTCGCGGCCCGCCTCGGTGGTGAGGTCCAAAACGATGCTGCGCTTGGACCGGTTGTCCATTTCGAACGGCGGATTGACCCCGAGATCGCATCCCAGCATCCGGCCGAACATTCGCCCCGGGTCACCGGTCGGCGGCTCGATCTTGATGACGTCGGCGCCCCAATCGGCCAAGATGCCCGCGGCGGCGGGTCCCGCCACCCAGACCCCGAGTTCGACGACCTTGATGCCTTCTACCGGTCCCGCCATGACTGGCACCCTAGCGTCTGGCAGAGTCGAGCTGCGGCGACACAAGGAGGGCACCGTGACTGTCGTTTTGGTGCATGGCAATCCAGAGACTGACGCGATCTGGGGACCGCTGGTCGACGCGCTCGGGCGCGAGGATGTGGTGCGGCTTTCTCCGCCGGGATTCGGCGCGCCGCTGCCAGACGACTTCCCCGCGACGTACATCGCCTACCGCGATTGGCTTGAGGGCGAGCTGGAGACCATCGGCGAGCCGGTCGACCTCGTCGGCCATGACTGGGGCGGCGGCCACGTCATCAACGTGGTGACGCATCGACCCGAATTGGTGCGCAGCTGGGTCAGCGACATCCTTGGATGTTTCGACCCCGACTACGTCTGGCACGACCTCGCCCAGGTCTGGCAGACGCCCGACGAGGGCGAAAAACTTGTCGACACCTTCCTGGGCGGAACGCTTGAGGAGCGCACCGCCCGCTGGGTTGAGTTCGGGATTCCGTCGGACATCGCATCCTCATGGGCCGCGGCGCAAGGTCCGGAAATGGGTCGGGCCATCCTGCTGCTCTACCGTTCCGCCCGCCAACCGGGGATGGCCGAAGCCGGTCGCGCCCTCGCCAATGCGGCGGCTCGACCCGGTCTGTCGGTACTGGCCACCGAGGACACCTATGTCGGCTCGGAAGCGATGAGGCGTCGGGCGGCTGAACGAGCCGGAGCGCCAACGGAAGTGCTCGACGGGCTGGGGCATTGGTGGATGATGCAGGACCCGGCGCGGGGCGCGGCGGCCCTCGCCCGGTTCTGGGAAACGCTAGATTAAGCGCCCGTCAGCGCAACCGCTTCAGGGCATCGGCGGACAGGGGACCCTGATCGTGTTGTACCGGCAGACCTCGTTCGGCACGTTCGGCGGCGGCCCCGCCCGCATCATCTCCAGCCCCTGCAGCAACATCTTGCCCACCTCCGGCGGAATCGGCGGCATCACCACCCCCGGTGGCACCGGTGGCACCGGAAATCCCCCGGGCAGAAATGTCGTCCCGGGCGGCAACACGGTCCCCGGTGGCAACACCAGCTGTGGCTGCCCCGGCGGCCCCGAGATGTCAGGCGCCGGCACGTCGTTGGCCTGGTCGACCAGGCGCACCGACCCCGACGGGACCGTCGTGTCGCGGGTACCGAGTGCTGCTGCGTCGAAGAGCGCGAGCATCGCAATGGCTGCGGCCCCGGCGAAAACCACCGGCTTCACGCGGCGGCGTTCACGGCGGCCGTCGGCCGAATTGTTTTCCTGCCGTTGGTGGTCGATGGGGGTTGTCATGCCCATACATTGCGCGTCGTTGTTAGCCGCACGCTAAGCGCCAATTACCGATCTGCTGTGAGGCGACGAGACCTTCTTTAGCCGCGTAGGGAGCGATTATCCTGCCCCAATGGCATCGAGCGTGTCGGGGAAGATTGCATTCGTTACCGGCGGCGCGTCCGGCATCGGCGCCGCGCTGGCCACCAAGTTGGTCGACGGGGGCGCCGAGGTCTGGATCGCCGATCGTCAGATCGGCCCGGCGCAGGAGCTGGCGCAACGCCTTGACAGTGGTGGCGCAAAGGCGCATGCGATCGAGCTGGATGTGCGTAGCTACCCATCGTTTGAGCGCGCCGTCGCCGAGGCGATGCAGCAATCCGGGCGGATCGACTACCTGTTCAACAATGCCGGCATTGCGGTCGGCGGTGAGGTCGACTCGTACACGCTCGATGATTGGAACGACGTCTTCGACGTGAACCTGCGCGGTGTGGTACACGGCATTCAAGCGGTGTATCCGATCATGATCCGGCAGCACTCCGGCCATATCGTGAACACGGCCTCAACGGCTGGTCTCGTCACCGCTCCCGTCGGCGCGAGCTACACCGCCACCAAGCACGCGGTTGTCGCGATCTCGATGGTGCTGCGTGTGGAGGCCGAGCGCCACGGCGTGCAGGTGTCCGTGTTCTGTCCGGGCGCTATCCGGACCCCGATCCTCGCCGGCGGGAAGTACGGGCGATTCAATGGCGTCAGCGACGAGCAGCTACTCAAATTCTGGGAGCCGTTCCGGCCGATGGCACCCGAGAATTTCGCCGAACGCGCTCTTCGTGCCGTGTTGCGGGGAGACGCAATCATTGTGGTGCCCGCCTGGTGGAAGGCATTTTGGTACCTGGAACGTCTCTCGCCGGCGTTGTCGAGGCGGGCTGCAAGACTCACGCTCAAGCGCATGCGTGCAATGGAATCCACCGCAACGTGATCCGGTGCGGGTCATTCGGGTGGCCGCAGTGCAGATGCCATCGGGTCGTTGTTGTTGTTGGTCGCGATCAGAGGGTGTCATGGTCCGGTCAGGGTGAACGAAGATTGTCCGCAGGCACAAACTGCGCTCTGCCCGCCAAGGGAGGAACACCATGACTCTGGTCGCCGGACGCGGCCCGCTCAGCAGCGATCCGGCCGGGCGGTTTTCCCCTGCCGTGCCCGACGGCGTCGTGTATGTCGAGCCACATCCCCGGCGCGTCCAGGCCGTCCGGGATGGGCGCCTGGTGATCGACACCGAGCGGGCGCTGATGGTGCACCGGCGCGATCATCCGCTCAGCTACGTGTTCCCGGTCGACGAGGTCGGTGACCTAGCGACCGAACCGGAGCCCGAAGCACCGGGGTTCGTCCATGTGCCCTGGGACGCCGTCGACACCTGGCTGGAAGAGGGCCGCGAACTCGTGCACTACCCGCCGAATCCATACCATCGCGTCGACTGCCGCCCGACGAAGCGCCGGCTTCACGTCTCGGTCAATGGCGCCACGCTGGTCGACACCGACGACACGGTGATCGTCTTCGAGACCGCGCTCGATCCGCGGCTCTACGTCGATCCGTCACACGTGCGCATCGATCTGTTGCGGCGATCGGAGACGTCGAGTTACTGCAATTACAAAGGCTTTGCGACGTATTGGTCCGTTGTCGTGGACGACCTGGCTGTCGACGACGTCGCCTGGAGTTATGAGGATCCGCCCCCGGAAAGCCTGCCCATCAAGGGGTTCCTCAGTTTCGACGCCACTCGCACCGACGTCGTCGCCGAGTTGCCGCTCAGCCCGGGTAGTTAGGCCGCCCGAGCCCGAGCGCGTGCTGGGCGATCATGTTGCGGAAGACCTCGAGGGTGCCGCCGTAGATCCCCAGGGGCAGTGATAGCCGGAAGAGGTATTCCGCCGCGCCGTCGGTGGCGGAGCCCTCGGTGTCGGTTGGCAGTGAAGACGCGGTCCCCAACATGTCCATCAGGTCCGAGGAGATGTCACGCATCGTCTGCGCGATCGCGACCCGCCCGAACATCCCCGGGGTGGACATGGCCGCCTCCATCCGGGCAAAGCTGCGGCCGAGCCGGAATTTCACCGACTCGTCGTCCAGCGGACACCTCCCATCCGGGTCGGGCTCCGAAAGCAGCGCCGCGACTGCGTCCACAGTCTCGGCCATCAGGTCGCCGTGACCCGCCATTGCCGCAATATGTTGCAGGCCATGGTCTTCCGGATCGACGATGCCGTGCTCGGAGTCGAGCGCGGACCGCATCACCCTCCAACCGCCGTTCACTTCGCCGATGCGGTACTGGTCGTCGACGCGTACGTCGCTGTAGTAGACGATGTTGGTGCGGTCATTGTCCAGCGTGCGGATGCCCTGGATCTCGATCCCCGGTGAATCGAGCGGCACCAGAAACATGGTCAGGTTCTTGTGTTTCGGCCCCTGCGGATCGGTGTTGGTGAGCAGAAAGACATAGCTGGCGTTCTGTGCGTTCGAAGTGAACATCTTGGAACCGTTGATGATCCACGCATCGCCGTCGCGCACCGCCCGGGTATTGCAGGTGGCGACGTCGGAACCGCCCGCCGGCTCCGTGTAACCCAGACACAGCCGGATTTCGCCGGACAACACCCCCGGCACCACCTTGCCGGCAAGCTCCGGTGCGCCGAATTGCTGCACCAACCGCGCGACGACCGACGTGGTGCCCCAGTGGTACCACGGCGTATGAGCCCGGGCGATCTCTAGTTCGAATATGCGCCGCTGCACCGGGGTGAATCCGCCCTCGGGTTCCGACTTCCAGTCCGAGGCCAGATAGCCCGCTTCGCCCAACGTCAAATGCACCTGTTCGTCGAAGTTTTGGCCGAACTCTCGGTTGTCGCGGCGCACTTCGTCGGTGACGTGCTTGGTTATTAACGCCCGAGTCTGCTCGAGAAAAGCCTCGTCCTCGGCACACAGTTCGACGCGCGAGAAGTCCATTACATGGCGTCAATCACGCGAGTTCGGAAGCGCTCGAGAGTCTCCAACGCATGCGCGATGGTGTCGCCGGGCAGTCCGACGCTCAGCCACGTCACCCCTAGTGCCGCAAGCTTTTCCAGGCCGCCGAGGTAAGCGTCGGCATTGAAGTCGTCGTTCGCGGGGCTGCCGCCGTCGAAGTTGGTGAAGGTGATGTCGATCGCCGAGAAATCCCTGCCCGCGGCATCGCATCGACGCCGCAGATCGTCGATGCCGGCACCGAGGCGCTCCTCGGATTCGATGGCCGCGGTGCCCGCCGTCTCGGCCAGGCGGGCGGGGGCCGGGAACGGGCACCAACCGTCGCCGTAATGGGCGACCCGCTGGCGAGCCGCCGCGGTATTGCCGCCGATCCAGATCGGCGGGTACGGCTGACTGACCGGGCGAGGGTGGGCCGTGATCCCACGCGCGGTGAAATGCCTTCCTTCAAAAGAGATGTCATCGCCGCTCCACACCGCCCGGATGACCTGCAGCGCTTCCTCGAACAGCTCGAGGCGCTCGTCATAGTTCACACCTAGCGCCGCGAATTCCCGCTTGAGGTAACCCACCCCGACCGCGAGCGTGAATCGGCCTCCCGAGAGCAGGTCCAGCGTCGCACCGGACTTGGCTACTACGAACGGGTTTCGATAGGGCAGCACCACGATATTGGGGATCAGGCGCAGCGTTGTCGTTCTGGCCGCCGCGAAACCCAGTGCCACGAAGGGATCCAGAGCGTCGTGACCCCCGGCTTCCAGCCACCGCTGCGACGGGGCGGGGTGGTCGGTGAAGCCGAAGCCGTGAAACCCGGCCGCTTCGGCCGCCGCCGCCACCGTGGCAATACCTTCCCCCGCCACCAGCTCCGGGTTATACGGATGCGTGTGCATCGGGTGGGTGATGGTGAAGCGCATCTGTGTTCTTTCCGGGTTCCCCGGCGCCTAGAAGCGCAAGCGGGCGTCGATCGCGGTGTCGCTGGTGCGCAGCGGACGGATCAGGGCCTCCTGGGCAAAGGAAGCCAGCAGCTCACCGTCCTCGGTGTGCACGGTGCCGCGGACGTACGACATTCCCGCGCCGACCTGGGTGCTCTCGTGCGTGTAGAGCAGCCAACCGTCCCAGCGCACCGGTTCATGGAAGGCGATCGAGATCGTCATCGGTGCCGTGGACACGGTCAGGTGTGCCTGGCTGGTACCGATGCCCGGGTGCGCGCGCATGGTGGTGGAGATCCCCAGATGGCCGGTGAAGTACGCGACCAGCGACTTGGCGAGGTCGTCGCGGGTCGGGATCGGGTCGTAGCGCAGCCAGGCGTACAGCTCCGGCGGCCCGACCTCGTCGGGGCTGTTGACGTCGACGACGTCGACGAGTCGCAGCTCCCGGCCGATCATCGGCATCTCAGACACGTTGGCATCGGCCGGCGCCGCAACCTCGGGCCGCGGCAGGTGGTGGCGGATGACGTCGCCCGTCGGCACGTCGGCCAGCACCGTCACGCTCAAGCAGCGTCGCCCGTTCTGTTGCACGGCAACGATCGCCGTGGCGGTGGACCGGCCTTCGTGCACCACATCGATGACGAGCTCGACGGGTGGACCGACGGCGACGGCGCGGGAGAACACAGCGTGCGCCGAGCGCACCGACTTGTCCGGGAATCGTTTCGCCACAGCGACAATCGCCTGGGCGACCACCTGGGTGCCCTCTACCACCTGCCGTTCGTCCTGGCCGGCCCCGACGTCACCGCCGGTCTCCGCGGTGAACCGGTCGGGTCCGTCCGGCCGCACTTCGAACAGTTCCAACAGCCCGTCGACCGACCATTGAGCCTGATCAGAATCCTCCGAAATCTCGGTCAAATCCACCCCGCCTCTCGCAGTAGCAGCTCTCGGCTCAGCGTGACACTTTGCCTAGGATTTGTAAAGCTAGCTTGCGGGGCTGCGGCCCCGCTGATTGACATCAACGCCCGCCGTGCGTGACACTTTTGCGATGTTTTGTAAAGGCATGAGCGGATGAAGCCCCAGCGCCTGGCCAACGGATTCTGCTTTGGTGAAGGCCCGCGTTGGTTCGAAGGGCTGTTGTGGTTCTCCGACATGCTGGGTGAAGCCGTGCACACCGCCGACATGCGCGGCTCACTGACCACGTTGCCGCTGCCCGGCCACTCGCCATCTGGACTGGGCTTTCGCCCCGACGGGTCACTGCTGATCGCCTCGACCGAAGACCGGCAGGTGTTGCGCTACGACGGCGAAACCATCGTAACCATTGCCGATCTCGCCCATATGGCGCCGGCCAACCTCGGCGACATGGTCATCGATGACGCCGGGCGCGCCTATATCGGATGCCAGGCATTCTCGCGCGGCGTGATCATCCGCCTGGATCCCGACGACAGGGTTACCGTCGTCGCCGAAGACCTCGACTTCCCCAACGGAATGGTGATCACAGAAGACCGCGCGACGCTGATCGTCGCCGAATCGACCGGCCGACGGCTGAGCGCGTTCACCATCGGCGACGACGGCGGGCTGGCCGAGCGCCGGATTTTCGCCGACGGCCTCGACGGACCGCCCGACGGCATCGCCCTCGACGCCGAGGGCGCGGTGTGGGCGTCGATGACGCTGGCCCACCAGTTCGAGCGGATCACCGAAGGCGGCGTCGTGACCGACCGCATCGACATGGGCAAGCGGGTTGCCATAGCCTGCGCCCTCGGCGGGCCGGAGCGCCGCACGCTGTTTCTGCTGTCGAGCACCGACGCGTATCCGCAGCGCCTCGTCGGCACCCGGCTCTCCCGGCTGGACGCCGTCACGGTTTCCACTCCCGGCGCCGGACTGCCCTGACATTCGAGAGGTACACGAGTGACTGACTCCTATTACGAACTGATCGCCGCGGACGACCGGGGCGAAAAGTTCCGGGCCACCGATCTGGCGCGTGGCACCTGGTCGGCGGCGATCCAGCATGGCGGGCCGGTGTCGGCGCTGCTTGTCCGGGCGCTGGAGCGGTGCGAACAGCGCGACGACACGCGGCTGAGCCGGGTCGTCATCGACCTGCTCGGCGGGGTGCCGGCCGAGGGCGACCTATGGGTCAGCTCGGAAATGCAGCGCGGCGGCAAACAGATCGAGCTGGTTAGCGCCGAGATGCTGGCACCGGGTCCCGATGGTGAGCCCCGGCCGGTCGCCCGGGCCAGCGGATGGCGGCTGCAGCAGCAAGACACGCAAACCCTGGCTCACGCCGCGGCTCCCCTGCCCCGCCCACGCACCGAGGCCAAGCCCCGCAACATGAAGCCACTGGGTTGGGATCGCAATTATGTGCACAGCCTGGAATGGCTGTGGCTGACCGAACGGCTATGCGAGGGCCCAGGGGAATCCTGGATCAACCCGACCGTGGACCTCGTCAACGGCGAGGCCATGACGCCACTGGAGCGGCTGTTCGCGGTGGCCGACTGCGCCAACGGCATCGGCAGCAAGCTGGACATCACCAAGTGGACGTTCCTCAACACCGATCTTGCCGTGCACGTGTTCCGGATCCCCGATGGCGACTGGATCGGTTTTCGGGCGGAAACCAGCTACGGGCCGGACGGCGTCGGTGCGACGGTCGGCACGCTGTTTGACGAGCGGGGCGCGATCGGCGCCATCCAGCAGTCCGTGCTGGTGCGCCGTCGCCCGGCCAAGCCGGGCCGGGAAGGAAAAACACCGTGACACTTCCGCGATACTTCGTAAAGTTTCAGATATGAGTCAGCCGGCGCACGCGACAGAATCCGACACCTCCACGCGTCAGCGGATCCTCGCCGCCACCGCCGAGGTGCTCGGTCGAAACGGCAAGACCAAGCTCAGCCTGTCCGAAGTCGCGACCCAGGCCGGAGTCTCGCGTCCCACGCTCTACCGCTGGTTCGCGTCCAAAGAGGAGTTGCTCTCGGCTTTCTCACAGTGGGAGCGACAGATCTTCGACAGCGGTTTGGCCAAGGCCACGGCCGGGTTGAAGGGAGTCGACAAGCTAGACGCCGTGCTGCGATTCATCGTCGAGTACCAGCATTCGTACTCAGGCGTGCGCATGGTCGATGTCGAACCCGAGCACACCATCGCCCAGTTCTCCCGCGTCATCCCGCAGATGCGCGACGGCCTGCAACGGCACATGTCCGGACCCAACGCCGCGGTGAAAGCCGCGACCGTGATCCGGATTGCCATCTCGCACTACATAATCCGAGGCGACGACGCCGATCAATTCCTGGCGCAACTGCGCCACGCCGTCGGCATCAAGGGTGCCTGAGGCGGAATCACCGGAGGACCCGGGCGGGCACTTTGGCATATGCCGACATGCTGTGACGTATGGGAATCCCGGGCTCGGCGCCGCGTTGGAGTCATGGCTACGAGTCGAACAGCACCGCGGAGTTGAGGTAGCCGGTCGGGTCCAGGGCCGCCTTGACCGCCCGCATCGCGGCGATATCGGCGGGCTCGCGTGACATCCAAAGATAAGGTCGCTTGCGACTCCCGACGCCATGCTCGGAGCTGACGTTGCCGCCGCACCGCGCGATGATGTCCATCATCGGCTCGTACAACGCCTGCTCCCGCTCGACCGGGCAACGCAGCACGTTGAGGTGCAGGTTGCCCTCACCGATGTGGCCGAACAGCAACGGCAGCGCCTCGGGAACGTGCGCGGCGATCAAGACGACCGCGTCGCGCGCGAACCCACCGACCGCCGACAGGGGCAACGACACGTCGAACTTCAGCGGTGGCCCGTACACGCCCAGCACCTCGGCCAGGGATTCGCGGACGCGCCACAACCGTTGCTGCGCAGCGATATCCACGCCGACCGCGGGATCGCCGCACATCTGCACGCCGTCGAGTAGGTCGGCGAGCCGATCGGTTTGGTCGTTGTCGGCGGCCAGCTCCACCAGCAGCAGCCAGTCGCCCCGCACCGGTGCGCCCACCCCGAGGTGCTCGGCGGTCAGCGCGGCGGCCCGGCCGTCGATCAGCTCCAGCGCCGCGATCCCATCCACGTCCCGAAACATGCGGCCGGCGTCGACCAGCGCCTCGAGGTCGGCGAACCCGCAGACGGCCGTCACCCGATGCGACGGCGTGGGGTGCAGCCGGAGATCCAGTGAAGTGATGACGCCGAGGGTGCCCTCGGCGCCGACGAACAGCGCCGGCAGGTCGTAGCCGGTGTTGTCGCGTCGCACCAAGCTGTGCCGGCGCATCAGCGAACCGTCGGGCAGCACCACCTGCAGGCCGACGACTTGTTGGCCCATATTGCCGTAGCGGACGGTGCGCAGTCCGCCCGCGTTCGTCGACGCCATGCCCCCGACGGTCGCGGTGTCCCGGGCGGCCAGGTCAACGCCGAACACCAGATCCGCCGCGGTCGCGGCGCGCTGCACCGCGGCCAGCGCGGCTCCCGCGCCAACCTCGATGCGACGCTCGACGGTGTCGACATCGCCTAGGGCGCAAAGTCGTTCGGTCGAGAGCAACACATCGTCGTGCTCAGGGACGGTCCCGGCCACTAGCGAGGTGCGACCGCCCTGCACCGTCACGTGCGCCCCGGCTTGACGGCAGACCCGCAGCACCTCGGCGACCTCCTCGGCGGACCCCGGCCGCACCAGGGCGCTGGCCTGCCCGCGATAGCGGCCGGTGTGGTCGACGCTGCGGCCGGCCAGCACGTCGGCATCGGTGATGACGTGACTCGATCCGACAATCCTTTTCAGGTCCTCCAGGCTGCGCAGCATGCTCGCGGTTATAGCACCGCCGAATTCTGCTCATTGACGGGGATCGTCCAACCGCGATACGACTTCTTCACTTGCTAAGGAAGTTTGACCAGGACACCACGTCGGGGTGCCGCTGGAGGAGGGCCTCGGCGTTGGCGCTTCGTCATGCCTCCCCACACACCAAAGTCCACTCGGTTGTCCAACCCTCTGCCGCACACTCCTGCATGACCGGGCAGCGACGGCAGATCACCGCCGCCTTGCGCTGGGCGGCGCCCTGCTAGAAGGGTTCGTCGGGATCACGGTCGCAGAGGGCTCTCGACACCCACCGGGTCGGGTCTTCCGCGTCCGCGCTGCGGACCAACCCGTGAATCACCGCAGCTGCGGTCTTCGACCGGCGGGATTTCACCCTGCCAGGAGCTATTCCCCTAGTCCCGGCCCGAGATCTCACCGCGCGGCTGCTTAGCCTGTGGAATCCCCGCGCTGCGCCGTTCTAATCCACGAGGATCGTTAGCAGGGTGCGCGGAAACACCCTTCGAAATGGCCGTTTTCGATCCCCACCGCGTGCATGAACGAGTGGGCGACGACCGGGCCGACGAGCCGAAACCCCGCTTCCCTCAACGCCACGGAAAGCCGGCGAGACTCCGGGCTCACCATCCGCCCATCGGCCCAGCTTCGTAGTCGATGGTGCTTACCGGGTTGATGCCGCCACGCCAGTTGCGACAACGAGTATTTCGACAGGAGGCGAGCGTTGTGCAGCGTGGCTTCAATCTTTCGGCGATTGCGAATGATAGAGGTATCGGCCATCAATCGTTCGACGTCGTCGGACGTCATCACGGCCACGTCCGCCGGGTTGAATCCGTGGAATGCCGTGCGCAGGTTCTCTCGCTTGTCGAACACGGTCGCCCATGACAAGCCGTTCTCGAAGTACGTAAGCACGAGCGCCTCGAACAGCACGGCCTCGTCGTGTGTCGGCGTTCCCCATTCGTGATCGTGATAGGCGGTGAGATCGCGGCCCGTCTCGGTGGCCCAACGGCAGCGGGTGACGCCGTCGGGGGCCGCTACAACGGTGGCCAGCCGGAGTGGCATACCGACACCGGCCATCGCCTTCATCCCATGGCCCCATCAGCCGTATTCACTGGGTCCGTCAGAGGCGGGTTTTTCGGGTAAGGGGCGTGGTCGGTTTCGCGGAGCGCGGGCATCGCCGTGGTAATCACCTGCTGGGGAACGAATTGGACGCGGCGGCCGGTCCGGGCGTCGTCGCCGGCGGGGGCCCGGTCGTCCCAGTGCACGGTCGCACTACCGGAGAGTTGAAGCGCGATCCCGGCGCGGAAGTCCATGAACAGCAGGGCCGCAGTGGGGTCGGCGAAGAGGTTGCCGAAGCTGTTGAACATGTTGTTGCCGGGATAGTCGGGCCACCAAAGGTGCTCCGGTGCAACGCGGACGAACCCGGCGGGCCCACCGCGGTGGGAGGCGTCATTACCTGCGCTGGCGTGGGTGGTACCCAGGAAGAATGTGTCAGCGGCCTCGATCAGGCGAATGTCCGCGGGTCGCAACGTATTTCCGGAATACAACCGCACTGGGTGGTCGTCAGGCGATCCATCCATGTGCACGCGACGCTGCTGGATGTATTGGGGGCAGTTGCCGTAGGCCTGCTTGATGTCGACGGTAAGCAGACCCGCCTCAGCGGAAGTGAGTAAACCGTTGATGCGAATCCGCCGCCGGGTGATGAAGTTGATGACGATCACGCCCACGGGCTGCCCGAGGGATAGGTCGTGGAGGGGGTCCGCGCTCGACAACGGCGTGGTGATGTCCAACGTGGTTGGCGAGGCGGTCCGTAGAAATCCGGGTGGCCCAAGCAGCGGCGAGGTCCAAAGCCGTCCGGTCCTGTCTCGCGCTGCCATGGCCGCGAATGTCGCCTTGGAGACGAATGCGGCCATGCCGGCGCTCAATTGGCCGGGGGCGACCATCGGCGTAAGTCGGGCTGCCTCTACTTCGACGTGGGCTCGTCGTTGAACGGCCAACTCGCCGCTGTGGAACCCTGCAGCCATCGTGATCCCCTCTCCTTGTGGGGAAAAGCTTTCAACTCCCTAGAGGCACTTCGGCAAATCCCGGTTGTCCAGCGTCCACAACGGAATTGAACCGGTGGCGCGTCACGAGACGCTCGCTGATCTCGAGGATCGCACTCTCGGGAAGCGCTGTGACATCGAAGTTTTCGCTAATGCGCCTGGGATTGACCGATCCCGTGAGAACTGCGCTGCCGCGCTGAATTCCCCATGCCAGCAGCACTTGCGCAGGCGTCTTTCCATAACGGCAAGCGATCGAGACGATCAGCGGGTCGTCCAGCAGCCGCGGTTCCAGCGCATGCCCCAGCGAAGCGAACGCCAATAGGACGACTCCGTCTGTCTCGCGCAATCCATGGAGTTCCCATTGCGGGTGATAGGGGTGCGACTCGACCTCGACGACCGCCGGCTTGATTTGGGCGGTGTCGATGATCCTTCGGGCGCCGTCGACATCGATATCCGACAGCCCGATCGCGCCAGCGAGTCCCTCATCGACAAGGGCCTCCATCGCCGCCCAGGTCTCCTCCAACGTGACTCCGTCGTCGTAGACGACGGCCCCGTGGACGTCGCGGGGGTCTTGGTCATCGCCGGGCTTGAACGCGAACGGGGTATGCACCAGGTACAGATCGACCGCGTCCAGTCCGAGCCTGTTCAGGCTTGCCTGCAGCGCGGGCCTGACCCTTTCGGGTCGATGGTTGTTGTTCCACAGCTTGGTGGTCACGAACAGGTCGTCACGGCGCACCGTTCCGGCGGCGAACAACTCCGTGAGGGCCGCGCCGACCTCCGCTTCGTTGCGGTACCGCTCGGCGGCATCAAGGTGGCGGAACCCCACCTCGACCGCCGCCTTGACGGCGGCTCGCGTCTTGGTGCGATCGGACAGCGAAGTCCCAAACCCGAGGGCCGGAATCTCACCGCTGCCGTTGTTGAGGATGAATCTGCGCTGGGTAAGCGTGTCATTCGATGCCATGGCTTCCGGCCTCCTTGGTTGTTGATCTCACTCTGGCTCACTATAGATGACCAGTCGTCTATCTAACAAGAGCCAAGCGCCCGCCATTCCCGCAAATACAGATCAGCGGAGAAGTGCCGGGACGGTGACCGCCTCGAACCGGTCGTATGGAATGCGGCTGCGGGTGACTTTTCCACGAAGTGCCGCGCCTTCCCACGCCTCGATGAGCTGGGAGGCGAGCTGCCCCGCATCGAGATCCCGTCGAACGTCACCGGAACGCTGCTGGCCGGAACGCACACACGAGGTGAGAGCCGCGTCCCAGCGGTCGAGAATGCTTACGAGCTCGGTCCGCACCGGTTCGCTCGAACCGCCCAGCTCGAGCGACAGGTTCCCGACCAAGCAGCCGAGCAGGAAGTCACCGGCCTCGTGTTCGTCGGCGAGCGCATGGAAGAAGCGGGTGATTCGCTTCTGCGCCGACCCGTCCTCGTCAAGGATCGGCACGAGCCGGGTCTCGATATCGGCCCAGTGATGTTCGAGGATCGCGGCGGCAAAGGCCTCCTTGCTCGAGAAATAAGCGTAGAACGACCCCTTCGGCACGCCGGCCGCGTCGGTGATGTCTTTGACGCCGCTGGCGGTGAATCCGCGCGCGTGCACGAGGTCGAGCCCCGCCGCGAGCAGGCGGCGGCGCACTTCTGGGTTCGGCGGACGCGGCATACCGCCAATATAGTCGACCGGTCGGCTATATTCTGCGACCGCGCCAGTGACGCGTCACAACTCCTTGTGGGGCACGTCCGTCACCAGCCCGCCGTCCATCACGAACTCGCTGCCGGTCGCGTAGGACGACTCGTCGCTGGCCAGGAACAGGACGAACGCCGCCACTTCCGTCGCCTCGCCCGGTCGGCCCAGCGGAACGGTCACCATGTCTTCGGGCAGCTTGGCAGTCATCGGGGTGCGGATGAAGCCGGGATGGATCGAGTTCACCCGGATGTTCAATGGCGCCAGCTCCAACGCCGCCGACTTGGCCAGGCCGCGCACCGCCCACTTCGAGGCGACATAGGGGTGCACCGCCGGCGCGCCGCGCAATCCCTCGATCGACGACACGTTGATTATCGAGCCGCCCCCGGCCGCGGTCATCGGCTCCACGGCCACCCGCATCCCCAGGAATGTGCCGGTCAGGTTGACGTCAATCACCTTCTGCCACTTGGCCAAATCGAAATTCTTCAGCTGCCCGAGTGCCACGATGCCTGCGTTGTTGACCAGCACGTTGAGCTTGCCGAATTCTCCGGTCGCCGTCGCGACCGCGGCGTCCCACTGCTCGGGCTGCGTGACGTCGAGGTGGACGTAGCGCGCGGCGTCACCGATTTCGTCGGCCAGCGCCTTGCCCTCGTCGTCGAGGATGTCGCCGATCACCACCTTGGCGCCCTCCTGGACGAGCAGCCGCGCGTGTGCGGCGCCCATCCCGCGGGCCCCACCACTGATGAGTGCAACTTTCCCGTCTACCCGTCCCACGTGGGACTCCTTTCGGTTCGAGGTGCTTCGACTAGCTGGCCACGAGATCGCTGGGCGCGTAAAGACCTTTGCCGGTGACCAGCGGAAGGTCGAGCGTGGTCCGAATGCCGGGCGGCGCCGCAACCACCGCGGGGATGGCGTTGACGATGCGCCCGGCGGCGCCGGCGATCGCGGCGTGATTGTGGTCGCCCTTGCGGCTGCTCGGGACGATGTCCACGGCGTAGGACGGTTCCCCGGTGATCTCGACGCGATAAGAGCCGCCGCCGGAAGCGGGTTGCGGCCAGTCGGGGCGCAGGTCGGGGCGCAACCGGGTGATGTGTTCGATGACGATGGCCGGGTGCCCCTTGACCATGCCACGAATATCGAACTGCAACGCGGCCATTGTGCCCTTGGCAACGCGCCCCACCGCGATTTCGAAGTCTTCCGGCGCCGGCTCGCGCTGGCATGACTCGGTGATCCCGTCAACCTCGATGCCCAGGCCGGCCGCCAGCTGTCGAATCGCTGTTCCCCAGGCGATGCTGAGCACGCCCGGCTGTAGCAACATCGGCACCTCGTCCAGGGGCCGGCCGAAACCCATGTAGTGCATAACCTCTGCGCCGTCGTAGGTGGCGTAGTCGGCGATCTCCATGCAGCGCACCTGCTCGATGCGCCGGCAGGTCCCGGCGAATGCAAACGGAATGAGGTCGTTGATGAACCCGGGATCGACACCGGTGATTAAGATGCTCGAATTGCCTTGCCGTGCAGCATCTTCGACGCGAGCGATGTATTTGTCGGGCATGACGCCCCACGGAAATTGCAGCAGCCCCGGCGACGACCCGACGACGTTGATGCCGACGGCGAGGATGCGCATGATGTCCGCCATCGCGTCGGGCAATCGGGTGTCCCCCATCGCGCAGTAGACGACACACTCGGGTTCGGCGGCCAAAATGGCGTCGAGCTCTCCGACGGCCGCCACGCCCGTCACGGTGCCGGCGTCCAGGCCTACGCCGCACAGTTGCCCGGCGTCCTTGCCCACCTTCTCCGGCGTGGACACGCACACGCCCGTCAGTTCGAACTGCGGATTGGTGATCAGTTCGGCTAAGGCCAGCCCTCCGACATTTCCGGTACCGACGTGCGCGACGCGGATGGCCATGAGAGTCTCCGTCCCTCAAACGCTCGAAACTTTTCTAGACACTAGTCCACAATTTCCGGGACGCCGACCGGACCCTCACGTACGTCCAACGGGCGCGGAGCGCGAAAACCTTGTTCGACTTATGTGAAATTCCAGATTTCGCGGCAGAACGGTTCTAGTCTCGGTGCGTACCTAATACCCACGGTCGCGGGCATCGCCGCTTTGGCTCGGGAAGGGGCCCGGTCCGTGGGGAAGGACGGGGAGGACGGGGAGATGTCGCATTTGTTCACTGCGCCCGAGACGTTAGCGTCAACGGCAGCGGATGTGGAAAGCATCGGTTCGGCCATCACCACGGCCGGCTCGAACGCGTCGGGTCCGACCACCGGCTTGCTCGCGGCGGCCGAGGATGAGGTGTCGGCAGCCATCGCGAATCTGTTTGGCGCGTTTGGCCAGGATTACCAAAAGGTCCTCTCGACGGCCGCGGCTTTTCACAACCAATTCGCCCAAACGCTGGCCGCCGCGAGCGGCGCCTACGCCGAAGCCGAGGCAGCCAGCGCAACACTGCTCGGCGGTGGCGGCGGTGCCAGCGGCTTCAGCGGGCTGACTTCGGCGGCGCAGGCGGCCTCCGGGGACCCCCTATACGCGTTGATCATGGGCGGCACCAACGACCCGCAACCCAACCCCGACTACGTGAAGAGCGTTTACCACGCGTACATCCAGCCCAATCCGCAGTTCTCCTCGGCCATCCCGCAAGGCCTGTTCACGCCCGAGCAGGGCTGGCCCACTACCCCACTGCTCGGCAATCTGACGTACGACCAATCCGTCGCACGGGGCGTTCCCCTGCTCAACAACAAGCTCAATTCGCTACTTCTCGGCCAGCCGAGCAATAGCGCCGTGGTTTTCGGCGTCTCGCAGAGCGCCGAGATCGAAAGCCACGAAATAACCGCCCTCATGGCGGCGGGCTCGCCCTACCAAGGCCAGCTGTCCTTCATACTGACTGGCGACCCCGAAAACCCGGTCGGCGGCCTCTTCGAGCGCTTTCCCGGCTTCTACATCCCGTTCGGGGATGTGGCGTTCTACGGCGCGACCCCGCCGAATTCGCCCTACCCGACCACCATTTACACCGCCCAGTACGACGGCGTCGCCGACGCCCCGCAATACCCGCTCAATGTGCTGTCGGACGTCAATGCTTTCATGGGCTACTTCTACGTGCACGGCGAGTATCCCAACCTGACGGCGACCCAGGTCGGCAACGCGGTACTTTTGCCGACGTCTCCGGGCTACACCGGCCACACCCAGTACTTCATGCTCATGACCCAGAACCTGCCGCTGCTGCAGCCGATCCGGAACATCCCGTATGCCGGCCCCCCGATCGCCGACATATTCCAGCCCGATCTGCGCGTGATCGTCGACCAGGGCTACGCCGACTACGGACCCGGCGGCAACTACGCGAATATTCCGACCCCGGCCGGGCTGCTCGCGGTACCCAATCCGGTCACGATGGTCCCCGACCTGCTCTTAGGGGCGGTGCAAGGTCCCTACGGCGCCGCGGTGGAAATCGGGGTGGAAGCCGGATTGGCGTCGCCGTCGTTGTTCCCGACCACCTACCCGTGGGTCCCGTCGCTAGACCCGCACCTGAATTTCTTTTTCGGCCAGTCGAGCACCACGGGGCTATCCGTGCTGAGTGGCGCCCTCGGGGGCGTGCTCCACAACATTCCGCCCATCCACTGACGGGCCCTAACCTCCGAGCGGGGAATTCTGCCGGATCGACTCGTCGCGGATCAGACCGCGCAGGAGCGCGGTGCTGAACTCGGCGGCGATTTCCTTGGCGGTGCGCCGTCCGTGCGGCCGAATCCAGCGGTAGCTGCCCAGCGTCATGCCGATGTAGCCCAGGGCCACCACGTGCGAGTCGCATCGGTAGAACTCGCCACTGGCGATCCCGCGGTCGATGAGCCCGTGCACGTGCTCGTAGACCTGGGCCTCTTTTTCGCGGACCTCGCCGACCTGTTCGGCGGTGAACCATTCGGTGATGTAGGGCTGCTCCTGGAAGTACACGGCGGCCCCCTCGGGGTTGGCCGCGATACTGGTGAGCAGGCGGACGGTGTACTGGTAGAGCGCTTCGCGCGCCGTCCACGACGGGTCGTCGTGCACCGCGGCCAGCGTGCGCTCGGCAGCCTGGCGGTAGATGTCGAAGAGGATCAACGACTTGCTGGCGTAGTAGTGGTAGACGGTCGCCTTGTTCAGTCCGATCACGTCGGCGACGTCGTCCATCCGGGTGCCGTGATAGCCGCGCGCGGCGAACAGCTTGGTGGCAACGGCCAGCAACTCCTCGCGGCGCGTAAGCCCGTTCTCGGATGGCATCTGTACTCACTATCGTCGCTGCTTGCACGGGCGGATGGGCCCCGGACAAGGCTAATTGTCAATCAACTGGTTGGCCAGTTTATGCAAGGGGCGGGTGTCGCACCCACACGGATGGGACTAGACTCGCCTGACGAGCAAGTCGCGACTAGAGGGGTGGACCAAATGGATCCGGATCCAAGCTACGACTTCAGCGACGAGATCGAGTTCTTCTTGAGGTACGTGCCGTGGGGTCTGCGCGGTGTCACTGACGGCAACGGATACCCGCCGCCCGCTTATCCGCCCGTCTAATCTCCCTATAGCGTCTTGAGTTCCTCGGCGACCTCGGTCACCGATTTCTTGGCATCGCCGAACAGCATGGTGGTCCCCTCGCCGTAGAACAGTGGGTTGTCGATCCCGGCGAATCCCGAGTTCATCGACCGCTTGAGCACGATCACCGACTTGGCCTTGTCCACGTTGAGAATTGGCATGCCGTAGATCGGGCTGGACGAGTCGTTGCGGGCCGCCGGGTTGGTGACGTCATTGGCGCCGATGACGATCGCGACGTCGGTGCGGGCGAACTCGTCGTTGATGTCGTCCATGTCCTTCATCGCGTCGTAGTCGACCTCGGCCTCGGCCAGCAGCACGTTCATATGCCCGGGCATCCGGCCGGCGACCGGGTGGATCGCGTACTTCACCGGCACGCCCTTGTCCTCCAGCAAGGACGCCATGTCCTTGACGGCGTGCTGGGCCTGCGCGACGGCCAGGCCGTAACCGGGCACCACGATCACCTGGTTGGCATAGACCATCTGAATCGCGGCATCGGCGGCCGAGGTGGCCTTGACGTGCTTGTCGCCGCCGGCGTCGGCGCTAGGCGCCACACCGCCGCCACCGAAACCACCGGCGACGATCGCCGGGATGGAGCGGTTCATCGCCTTGGCCATGAGGTTGGTCAGGATCGAACCCGAGGCGCCGACGATCATGCCCGCCACGATCATCGCGGTGTTGTTCAGCGCCAGACCCGCCGCCGCAGCCGACAACCCGGTCATAGCGTTCAGCATGGAGATGACGACCGGCATGTCGGCACCGCCGATCGGCAGCACCACCATCAGACCCAGCGCACCGGCCGCAGCCAGCAGCCCGATCATCCACCACAACGGCGCCCCGCCTTTGCCGGACTGCGCGTTGATCCCGATGACCACGGCGGCCGCGATGGCCGCGGCCAGCAGCAGCAAGTTGACCGGTTGCTGTAGCTTGCCCAGGCCGATCGGCCGGCCGGGCAGGATCTCCTGTAGCTTGCCGAACGCGATGATCGACCCCCAGAACGAGATCGACCCGATTATGGCGGCGAATAACGACGCCACCACGATGTGCACGGTCGGCTGTTCGCCGTGCCGGAAGGCCGAAAAGCCGTCGGTCTCCAGAAACTCCGCCAGCGCGATCAGCGCGACGGTCCCGCCGCCGACGCCGTTGAAGAACGCCACCAGCTGCGGCATGGCGGTCATCTTGGTCCACCGAGCCGGCGGCACCCCGAGCAGAACACCGAGGACCAGGCCGCCGATGATCAGCGGCCACTGGTGGGTATCGCGGATCTTGATCAGCGTCGCCGTCACGGCCAGGGCCATGCCCGCCGCGGCGATCAGGTTGCCGCGCACCGCGGTCTTGGGGCCGGTCAGGCCCATCAGACCGTAGATGAACATCGCAAACGAGATGACGTAGAGACCGATCACCAAGTAATTCATTTGGCGACCGCCTCTGTTTTCTCGTCCTTAGCGGCCGAGGCCTTCTTCTTGCCCTTGAACATGCCCAGCATCCGGTCGGTGACGATGAAGCCACCGATGACGTTCAGGGTGCCGAACACCACCGCGACGAACAGGATGATCTGTATCGCGAGCGACGGGTGCTCAACCTCCCCGAACACCACCAGCGCACCGATCAACACGATCCCGTGGATGGCGTTGGTCCCCGACATCAGCGGGGTGTGCAGCGTATTGGGCACTTTGGAGATCACCGCGAACCCGACGAACCCGGAGAGCACCAGGATCGCCAGGTTGGACAGAAGTTCGTCATACATACCGTGCATTAGGAGTCCTCTCGATCGCGGGTCACACACGACTCCGCGATGACTTCGTCGTCAAAGTCCGGGGCGAGCTTGCCGTCCTTGATCATCAGGTCCAGCAGCGCGGTGATGTTCTTGCTGTAGAGCTCGCTGGCGTGCTCGGGCATGGTCGCGGGCAGGTTCAGCGGCGAAGCGATCGTGACGTCGTGCTTGACCACGGTCTGCCCGGGCTCGGTGAGCTCGCAGTTGCCGCCGGTCTCACCGGCCAGGTCCACCACCACACTGCCGGGCTTCATCGCCTGCACCGCCGCGGCTGTCACTAACCGCGGCGCTGGGCGGCCCGGGACCAGCGCAGTGGTGATCACCACGTCGAAGCCGCTGATCGCGTCTTCCAACGCTTTCTGCTGCTGCGCACGTTCCTCTTCGGTCAGCTCCCGGGCGTACCCGCCCTCACCCGCAGCCTCGATACCGACGTCCAGCCACTGCGCACCCACCGAACGCACTTGGTCGGCCACCTCGGGACGCACGTCGTAGCCGGTGGTCCGCGCGCCCAGCCGTTTCGCCGTCGCCAGCGCCTGCAACCCGGCCACGCCGACGCCCAGCACCAGCACCGTGGCCGGCTTCACCGTGCCCGCCGCCGTCGTCAGCATTGGGAAGAACCGGGTCGACTCCGAGGCTGCCAGCACCACCGCCTTGTAGCCGGACACGTTGCCTTGCGACGACAGCGCGTCCATTGCCTGCGCCCGCGAAATCCGCGGGATGGCCTCGAGCGCAAAGGCCTGCACGCCGGCCTGCTTGAGCGCCCCGATCGCGTTGTCGGCGTTACGGGGCGCGAGGAAGCCGATCAGCGTCTGCCCGCTGCGCAACCTGGCGACCTCGTCCGCCGTCGGCGGTGCGACCTTGACGACCACGTCGGCCGCCCACGCGTCCCCGATGGTGGCCCCGGCGTCGGTGTAGAGCTCGTCGGGAAGCAGCGCCCTTTCACCCGCACCCGACTCGACCACCACCGCCACACCGCTATTGACCAGTGACGCGACCGCCTTCGGCACCAGCGCGACGCGCCGCTCGTCGGTCCCGGACTCGGCGACCACCCCCACGGTCGTCTGTGGATCTGTCATGGCGCGTACATCTGCTTTCCTTACGTCTTTTCGCTACGTTCGGGCACCCAACCGCGATTTGATTGCTCAGACACCCTACCGGCTTGCCCGGCGCTCCCCCCGCGAGCGGGTGTCTCAGCACTCGCGCTGACCATGGCACGCTCTTCGCTGGAAGTGAATCACCCGTTTGAGTGATTCGGACACCCAGGCGAAACCGGCGCTACCAAAGCGGAATTTCCAGGCCGTGCTCGTCCGCGGGGCGCGGACCGAAGTAGCGCCGCTCGGATTCGTCGATCGGCACGTCGTTGATGCTGGCTTCGCGGCGCGCCATCAATCCCGACGGGCTGAATTCCCACAGCTCGTTGCCGTAGCTGCGATACCACTGGCAGGTGTGATCGTGGCACTCGTATTGGAACCGCACGGCGATGCGATTGTCGTGAAAGTCCCACAAGCTTTTGCGCAGCGAATAGTCGAGCTCGCGCTCCCACTTGCGGGTCAGAAACGCCACGATCTCGTCCCTGCCGATGATGTGCTCGCCACGGTTTCGCCAATGCGAGTCGGGCGTGTAGGCCCGGCTGACGCGTTCGGGGTCGCGGGTGTTCCAGGCGTCCTCTGCTGCCTGAACCTTCTGGATCGCTGTTTCGAGGGTGAACGGCGGGAAAGGCGGGAGGGTTTCGGTCATGGCGTACATCGTGCGCCCTTCCAAGCGCCGACACTTTGTCGAGGCTGAAGCCACGCACACCCAAGCGGGTCGTGTGCGTGGTGTAAGTGTCGCGACGGGAGTCGCAATCAGAGTCGCCGTACGACGCGTCAAGGCGCGTGTCCTATCGTGGCGGAATGGACTTCGCGATGTCGGCCAAAGCCAGCGACTACCACAAACGACTGTCCGACTTCATGATCGAGTACGTCTTCCCGGCCGAGGCCGATTACGACAAATACCGTCACGAGGCCGGCACGAATGACCACTCGGTTCCGCCGATCATCGAGGAACTGAAAACCAAGGCCAAAGCGGCCGGCCTGTGGAACCTGTTCCTGCCGGCCGAGTCGGGCTTGACCAACCTGGACTACGCCCCGCTGGCCGAACTGACCGGCTGGAGCCTCGAGATCGCACCCGAGGCGCTCAACTGCGCGGCGCCGGATACCGGGAACATGGAAACCCTGCACCTGTTCGCCACCGAGGAGCAACGCAAGCGGTGGCTGGAGCCGTTGCTCGCCGGCGAGATCCGCAGCGCCTTCTCGATGACCGAGCCGGCGGTCGCCAGCAGCGACGCCCGCAACATCGAGACCGCCATCGCGCGCGACGGCGCCGACTACGTGATCAACGGCCGCAAGTGGTGGACGTCGGGCGCTTCGGACCCGCGCTGCAAGATCCTCATCGTGATGGGCCGCACCAACCCCAAGGCGGCGAGCCACCAGCAGCAGTCGATGGTTCTGGTGCCCATAGACACGCCGGGGGTGACCGTTGTCCGCTCGACAACCGTCTTCGGATACCAGGACCAGCCCGGGCACTGCGAGGTCGTGTACGACAACGTCCGGGTACCGGTCACCAACCTGCTCGGCGAAGAGGGCGGCGGCTTCGCGATCGCGCAAGCGCGGCTGGGACCGGGGCGCATCCACCACTGCATGCGCGCGCTGGGGGGAGCCGAACGCGCGCTGGCTCTGATGGTGCATCGCGCGAACAACCGGATCGCGTTCGGCCGTCCACTGGCCGACCAAGGTCTGGTACAGCAAGCAATTGCCAAGTCCCGCAACGAAATCGATCAGGCCAGGTTGCTGTGCGAAAAGGCGGCATGGACGATCGACCAGCACGGCAATAGGGCCGCCCACCTGCTGGTGTCGCAGATCAAGGCGGTGGCACCGCAGGTGGCATGCGACGTCATCGACCGCGCGATCCAGGTGCACGGGGCCGCCGGAGTCAGCGAGGACACGGCGCTGGCCCGGCTCTACGCCTGGCATCGGGCGATGCGGATCTTTGACGGACCCGACGAGGTGCACATGAGGACGATCGCGCGCACCGAGATCGGCCGGGAGCAATCCGCGCTTGCCGCAGCGGTTACCCCACATGGCTGAGGCTGCTGTGCGGGAACTGTCGGGCGCGTGGAACTTTCGTGATGTCGCGGACGGGGTCTCCGCGCTGCGACCGGGTCGAATGTTCCGGTCCGGCGAACTGAGCCGCCTCGATGACGACGGGCGGGCAACGGTGCGCCGGCTGGGGATCACCGATGTCGCCGACCTGCGCGCGGCGCGGGAGGTTGCCCGACGCGGTCCGGGACTGGTTCCCGAAGGCGTCGAGATCCATCTGCTGCCCGTCCCCGACCTCGCCGACGACGAGCAGACCGACGGGGCGGCGCCGCACGAAGAGGCGTTTCAGCGGCTGCTGCGGGGCGAATCCGATGGTTCCGATCAGTCGGTGAACGACGCCGCCATCCGCTTCATGACCGATGAGTACCGGCGATTCCCCACTCGAAACGGAGCGCAGCGCGCATTGCACCGCGTCGTGACGCTGCTGGCTGAGGGGCGCCCGGTGCTCACGCACTGCTTCGCGGGCAAGGATCGCACCGGCTTTGTCATAGCCACGGTGCTGGAAGCGGTCGGTGTCGATCGCGACACCATCGTCGCCGACTTCCTGCGCAGCAACGACGCCGTACCCGAGCTGCGGACGCGAATCTACGAGATGATCCAGCAGCGCGGGGATACCGAGCTGACCCCGGAGGTGGTGACATTCACCGAGGCCCGGCTGTCCGACGGGGTGCTCGGCGTCCGTCCTGAGTACCTGGCCGCCACCCGCCAAACGATCGACGAGGAATTCGGGTCGCTGCAAGGCTATTTGGGTGACGCCGGTATCACCGAGGCCGATCTCGATCGGTTGCGCAACGAGTTGCTCGGCTGAAACCGACTGCTGCGGCCGCATTTTCACACATCTGGGCATGCCCGGGGTGCGCGGGCTTTACCTCGTTGGCTAACGCTGCCCGTATTGCAAAAATGGCTATTACGGGAAACGCCAGACAAGCTTGCCATATCGCTCTACGCTGATTGCAGCGAAATCGCCGGTGGCCCCGGGCCGGGCCGTCGCGTCCTCGATTCGATCGAGAAGAATTCTGTCGTCGCGTGGGAGGGGCCGATTGACATACCTGAACGCTGAGCCTGAATTGATGGCGACGGCCGCCGCCGATGTCGAGCAGATTGGTTCGGCGATCGGCGCGGCCAATGCGGCTGCCGCTGGCCCGACATCGGGTTTGCTAGCGCCGGCTGCCGACGAAGTGTCCGCAGCCATCACGGAGCTATTCGGCCGATACGGCCAGGAGTACCACGCCGCCGTCGCGCAAGCCGCGGTCTTTCACAGCCGATTCACTCAGGCGCTGGCCGCCGCTGGAAGCGCCTACGCGGCAGCCGAGGCAGCGTCCTCGAACGCACTGGGCAGACTCGAAGCAGACGCCCAGGCGGTGTTGGGCGGCTCCGCCGCGGCACCACAGACGTCGTCAGCAACGTCGGCGTCGATCGACCCAACCGTCGCTATCGTCATGGGCGGCAGCGGAAACCCGATACCGAACACCAAGTTCGTAAACGGGGTGCTCAACTGGGCCACACTAGGCGGTTTTTCCTGGAACAGCGTGCAAGCGCTGCCAACCCCTGAGGGGCTATATCCGCTTACCGGTGTCAAGAGTCTGCCCCTCAACACTTCGGTGACTCAGGGCATCGGGCAACTCGATTTCGCGATCCGAACGGCACTCGCCACCCCTGGAAACAGCGTTCTCGTCCAGGGCTACGGGCAGAGCGCCATCATCGCCTCGTTCGAGATGCGGAACCTCTTGGCCAGCGGGAACCCCCCGACGAACAGCCAACTCTTCTTCAACCTTCTCGGCGATCCCATGAACCCCAACGGCGGCCTCCTCGAGCGCTTCGTTGGTCTGGACCTCCCGACTCTGGGTGTGAATTTCTACGGCGCGACGCCCGCGAACACGCCTTGGACGACCAACATTTACACGCTCGAATACGACGGCCTCGCCGACTTCCCGCGGTACCCGATCGACTTCCTGTCGGACCTCAATGCCGTTATGGGCGTTGTCTATGTGCACCCCAACTATCCGCATCTCAATCCACAGACCCTCCCCGCCGGCGACATCGTCAAATTGCCCGTGTCACCGGATTACACCGGGTCCCTCGCCAATACCAGCTACTACATGGTTCTCACGCCGAACCTGCCGCTCTTGGACCCGCTGCGCGCTCTACCGATCGTGGGTAACCCACTGGCAGATCTGCTTCAACCCGATTTGACGTATCTCGTCAACTGGGGCTACGGCAACCCGGCCTACGGCTATTCAACCGCGCCGGCGAATGTGCCCACGCCGTTCGGGCTGTTCCCGCCGCTCAGTGCGACCACCGCGCTACCCGCCGATCTGGCCATGGGTATCCCGCAGGGGATCAGCGCTGCCGCAAGGGATGTCGTGGCTGAGGGAATGTCGGGCCTGTCCCTGGCGGGACGGTCTCTGTCGGGCCTGTCCCTGTCGGGGATTACACACTCGTTGTCGTCGATTTCGTTGCCGTCGCTCGGCGCACTGGTATCCCCGACATCGCTCGACGGCTCTATCCTTTCGCTGCAGTCCGCCACCAACCATCTCGCCTTCGCCATCAGCAACGCGGGCGCGGATGCGTACGCGGTGCTGCTTCCGACCGCAGACATCCTCAATGCCGCGGTAACCGCCGTCCCCGCCTATGACGCCAGGTTTTTCCTGGATGGCATTTCCCAAGTGGCCGGCGGTGATCCTGTCGGGCTCATCAATGCTTTCGGCTATCCGATTGCCGCGACCACTGGGTTGTACACGGTGCTGGGCGGTATCGAAGCTCTGGTCCTCGTGGAAGGGGCCGCGGACGTTATCAAGAACTTCACCGGCCTGATCGCGTAACACGTCGTCGGCAGCCGAAATCGCTACGCGTGGGCCGGTTTGTCGCCGCGCGCCCAAAGCTATGCGACGCGTGCAAAACAGTGGCGCAAAAACGCCACGCACGCTCGGGGGATCGCTCTAAGCTAACTGGATGCCGGTTCCATCGATGCGCCGGGTCATCGCGTTGGCCGCGTCGTCGGAACCACTGCAAGAGCCCGTGCTGAGGGAAGGGAAACGCCGATGACGACTTTGATCACGCAGCCCCAGTTGTTGGCGACGGCAGCAGCGGATGCTTCTGCAATTGGTTCGGCGATGAACGAGGCCAAGGCGGCCGCCGCCGGCCCGACAACCGGTCTCGTGGCGGCGGCCCAAGACGAGGTATCGACCATCACCGCACAGCTGTTCGGCGCATACGGTCGGGAATACCAGGCGCTCCTTCAGCAGGCGGCCGCATTCCACAATGAGTTCGTTGCGACGTTGGGCGCCGCCGGAAACGCTTACTCCCTGACCGAAGGCGAGGCCGCCGGCATGCTCAGGCTCGGCGGCGGGGCGTCGTCGAGTTCCGCAGTCACGGCAGCCTCGAGTGCGGTAGACCCGTCCGTCAGCCAGATCATATTCGTGGGCAGCACCGGGCATCCGAACCCGACGCCGAGCTACATCAATTCGGCCTTCAACCTCTATATGAACAACCCGAATAACATGTACACCCCCAACGGGACCCCGCTGACACCGTTCATGTTCGCCCTTCCCACGGCCCAGGGAGGGTATGTATTCGTAGGCGTCAAAGACCTGACCTATGGCATCTCGCTGGCTCGCGGCGTCACCTCACTCGACACCCAGATCGGGCAGTCCTTCGCGGCCGGTGCCACTTCCCTAGGGGTGTTCGGCTACTCGCAGGGCGCCCAGGTCGCGTCATTGGCGATGCCGGGACTTGCCAAGACATACAGCCCTTCCCAACTCTCCTTCACGCTCATCGCTGACCCGCTCGCTCCGAACGGCGGCCTGTTCAGCCGCTTCCCGGGCCTGAACCTACCCAGCCTTGGTGCCCCGTTCGGTGGCGGAACTCCCAGTGATCTCTTCCCGACCACCATCTACACGCGGGAATACGACGGCCTAGCAGACTTCCCGCAGTACCCGATCGACGTCCTCGCCGACGTCAACGCGCTCCTGGGCATCCAATACCTGCACGGCGGCTACTTGTCCCTGACGCCATCACAAGTCGCTACCGGTGTCCTGCTGCCCGGATCAGCGGCACTCGGGACCCCCAAC
>Ga0306921_10000677_pt1 | contig 31314 bp, 30 predicted proteins | sample sta12Cox44000080_FD_203760 | JGI IMG/M metagenome (GOLD analysis project Ga0306921, IMG submission 203760) | Lab enrichment of tropical soil microbial communities from Luquillo Experimental Forest, Puerto Rico - statoxic.12C.oxic.44.000.080 (v2)... | ecosystem: Environmental > Terrestrial >... | reverse complement strand
CATCACCGGAGGTGGACATCACATGAGTCCGACCGACTCGAAGCGCCTGGTCATCAAGGGCGGTACGCTGATCGATGGAACGGGACGTGCTCGCGTCCCCAACGGCGCGATCGTCATCGAGGGACACGAGATCGTCCGCGTCGCCGGAGAAGGTATGCCCGAGGACGTCCGGCCGGCGGACATCGTCATCGACGCCACCGGCAAGTTCATCATGCCCGGCATGATCGACGGGCACGTCCATCTCTCCTCCCACCAGGGCGCCCTCCCCGGCGTCGGGTTCACCTCCACGCCGGAGTTCGCCACGCTATGGTCGGCACGCAACGTCGGTCGCGTGCTGCGTGCCGGTGTGACGGGCATCTCCGTGCCGGGCGGCAAGTGGTATGTCGACGTGACCGTGCGCGAGGCGATCGATGGGGGCCTGATCGAGGGGCCACGCGTGTTCTGCGCCGGCCGGGCGCTCACACCGTATGGCGGCATCTTCGACGCGAGCGAGGCGACCTCGGAGGCCGAGCCAGGAGACGCCGTGGGCGTGCTCTGCAATTCTCGAGAGGACTACATCCGCGAGACCCGCCGCCAGTGCAAGCGTGGCGTGAACCTGATCAAGATCGCCGACTCCTACTGGGGCGACACGCAGACGGTCAGCGGGGAGGAGATCGCCGCGGTCGCCGACGAGGCGCACCGGCGCGGCGTGTGCGTCGCCATCCACTCGCGCGGATCGGGCTCCACGCGCGCGGCGGCCCGGGCCGGGGTGGACTGGATCTATCACGCGGACCTGGCGACCGACGAGGACCTCGACGCGGTGGCCGAGGCCGGCATCCCGATCATGCCGGTGTTCACGCAGTGCCAGCTGATCACCGAGCAGGGCGATGACATGGGCTTCGGCAACGCCATGCGCGATCGGGTAAAGGCCCAGCTCGAAACGAGCTACCGGACGATCGAGCAGGCGCGGAAGCGCGGGATCGAGATTCTCGCCGGCACGGACTCGGGCAATGCCGTGGCTTTTGCGCACGGGGCCTACCACGGCCGCGAGGCGGAGATCTTCGTCACGCACCTCGGCTTCTCCCCGATGGAAGCGATCCTCGCGTGCACGAGCCGCAACGCCCGCGTGATCGGCCTGGAGGGCCGCGTCGGTGTCATCGCCCCTGGCCAGCTCGCGGACATCATCATGTGGGATGCTGATCCCGTCGCCGATATCACGGTGCTCCAGCGCCCGTCGCAGCTCGTGGCGGTGATCAAGGACGGCCGGGTGATCGACCGGCAGGCGGAGGGTTTCCGTCACCTCGAGCGAGAGCCCGCGCGAGCACGCATCAGCGCTCAGGGCTGAGGCGCGTAGCGCCCAGCGACTCGTCACCAATGTCACACCCTAAGCCATGAGCTACTCGTTCCGGTTCAACGTGGTCACCGACAACCTTGGCTTTCTCCTCGCAGGCGCCCGGGCCACGATCCTCGTCACCATCGCGGCCTTGCTGATCGGGATGGTCATCGGACTCGTCGTTGGCATGGCCCGTCTATCGAAGCGACCCTATGTGGCCGGACCGGCCACGGCCTACATCGAGGTGTTCCGAAACACCCCCGCCCTCGTCCAGCTCATCTGGGTCTACTACTGCCTTCCGATTCTCACCGGACTCAACATGAACGCCCTCATCTCCTGCACCATCGCGCTGGCCGTGAATGGCTCAGCCTACCTCGCCGAAATCTTTCGCGGCGGCATTCAGAGCATCGATCGCGGGCAGGTCGAGGCTGCCCGCACTCTCGGGATGTCGCACCTCCAGACCATGCGCAAGGTGGTCCTGCCCCAGGCCTTCCGGCGGATGATTCCCCCCTTCGTCAACGAATCGGTTGCCCTCCTGAAGTTCTCCTCCCTCGTCTCTGTCCTCGGCGTCGCCGACCTGACATACCAGGCCCAGGTCCTCTCCACGACCACGTTCCGGCCGATCGAGATCTTCACCTTTATCGCCATCGTCTACTTCGGCCTCTGCACGCTGCTCTCCTACAGCGCCCGCCGGCTCGAGCGCCGGCTCGCGGTCTCGGATTAGGCGATGGGCTCCGCGAGCCCGTCCGCCATGGTCCGCCTCGAGCGTGTCAGCAAGTCGTTCGGGTCCCTGCCCGTGCTCCGGGACATCGATGTCGAGGTGAAGACGGGCGAGGTCGTGGTGCTGATCGGCGCGAGCGGCTCCGGGAAGACCACGCTGCTCCGATGCATCAACTGCCTGGAGCACATCGATCGGGGCCGGATCTACGTCGACGGGGTCCCGATGGGCGTGCACGACGAGTCCGGCAGCTTCAGGCCCGATCCCGAGCGCCTCCTGAACCACAAGCGGGCCCAGATCGGCATGGTCTTCCAGCGCTTCAACCTCTTTGCCCACATGACCGCACTCCAGAACGTCACCCTGGCCCCGATGATGGTCAAGAAGCTCACCCGTGGGCAGGCCGAGCGGCTGGGCACCGAGCTCCTTGGAAAGGTGGGGCTAGCCGACAAGCTCCACGCCTACCCGTCCAAGCTCTCCGGGGGGCAGCAGCAGCGCGTGGCCATCGCGCGCGCTCTCGCCATGAACCCGAAGCTCATGCTCTTCGATGAGCCAACCTCTTCGCTCGATCCCGAGCTGGTGGGCGAGGTGCTCGAAACCATGAAGCGACTCGCGGACGAGGGCATGACCATGATCGTGGTCACCCATGTGATGGGCTTCGCCCGCGAGGTCGCGGATCGCATCTGCTTCCTCCACGAGGGGTCGATCCTGGAGGAAGGGCCGCCCAAGCAGATCTTCACGGCGCCCCGACAGGAGCGCACCCGAGCTTTCCTCAGCAAGGTGCTGTAGGCGGCCGACCCATGCACCCCGTCCCGTGTCGCATCCGGTCCCGGAGGTTCACATGATCGATGTCATGCCCGGCGTCTTCTACCGCTTCGATCCGACGGTCCCTCCTGTCTCCGTCGTCGTTGATGTCTCCCGCACGGGGCGCGAGTACCCCGAGGAGTTCCGCTCGCCGCTCGCCTTCACGACCCTGCACGACAACGTGTCGATGTACGTCGATCAGCTCTGGTCGGCAGCCCCGCAGCTCGGCGCGACGATGCTCTATGCACTCTTCCCCCACATGTACATCGACGCCAACCGCAGCGAGCTGGACATTGATCCCGAGCTCGTGGAGGGCGAGTGGCCCGTTTCCCTGGAGCCGACGGTGTCGAAGCGAGGACTGGGGCTGCTCAAGTCCAAATCACGCTACGGAGAGCCCGTGCAGGAGAAAAAGCTCACCTATGCCGAGGTCGAGTACCGGCTCGCGACCTACCATCGCCCCTATCATCGGGAGCTTCGTTCGCTCATCGACCGCCATCGTGCGGCCTACGGTTTCGTGTACCACCTGAGCTGCCATTGCATGTCCGCCGTCGGGGCGCCCACGCACCCGGACGCCGGGAACCCCCGCGCGGACTTCTGCCTCGGGAATCTCAACGGCAAGACGGCCTCGACAGAGTTCATCGAGTCGGTCGCGGAGGAGATCCGCAAGCTCGGTCGCACCTGCACGATCAACGATCCCTACAGCGGCGGCGAACTCAACGCCCGCTATGGGGACCCGGCCGGCGGCGTGGAGAGCATCATGGTCGAGATCAACAAGAAGCTCTTCATGGACGTCAACACCTTCCTGAAGACTCCCGATTTCGACAGGGTGAAGTCCGACGTTTCACAGGTCCTCATAGCGATCACGCGCAGGGCGCGCGAGAAGCAGGTTCATCGAGCCCGATAAAAGGCCGGCTCTCTTGGCGCCGCTGCATCAACCCGTTAGAGTGAACCCGCGACCTACTGATTTAGGAACCCGGCTGGTGGCGCACGCGAGCCTGCTGCGTGACCGCCCGAGGACCTCCAGCCGGTCGTGCGCCGCCGCGCCGAGTCGGGCTTCACGGTGACAGCCGTCGACTGCGTCCAGGCGTTGCAGCTCCGCAAGACAATCGCTCGCGAGTTCATCGCCACCGCATTCGCCGACACCGACGTGCTCATCACGGCGACGGTCGCCGAACCACCGCCGACCTATGCGATGGTCACGAGCGGCACCGTGGACGATGTGATGGCCAGACTAGGCGCGTTCACACGCTTCACGCGCATCTTCAATTCGATCGAGCTGCCGGCGCTGTCTGTGCCGTGCGGATTCACCGCCGACGGACTACCGCTGGGGATGCAGATCGTCGGGAGTCGACGGCGCTGCGCGTGGCGTACGCGTCTGAGCAGGCCACCGACTGGCACCTCCGGCGACCGCCGTGCTGAAACCCGCTCACGGTTTCGATGGCCCACACGCACAACGTGGCATCCCGTACGACGAGGCCAATGACGCTGAAGAGGACAAGGTGCTAGAATCCGGCGCGTTTACGAAATCTAAGCCAAGGTGAAAATCACCGTTGACGATGGCGTCGTCTCCTCGGCATCACCCACGTCCGCCGGTCGCGGAGAACGACGACCGGAGTGAGGAGTCTCGCATGAGCGACCACCGGCCCGCACTGCCCTCCCGATTTTCGATGACACGCCGAAGTTTCGTCCGCGGGGCGGCAATGACCGCCGTCGGGGGGAGTGTCCTCTCGCCCCTCGCGACACGCGCGGCGCGTGGCGCCGATCCAAAGCGCGGCGGGACATTCAAGGTCCTGCAGACCGAGCCCGCCGTCGGATTCAACCCCGTTCTCGAGGGCAACAACTTCCCGGAAGTCATGCGCATGGTCTACAACGGCCTCACCGACATGAGCCCGAACGGAGAGCTGGTGCCCGGTGTGGCTCGAAGCTGGACCGTGTCGCCGGAGGGCGACACGTACACCTTCCAGCTCCAGCCCGGGGTTATGTTCCAGGATGGGAAGGAGCTGACCGCCGCCGACGTGAAGTTCACCTTCGAGTCGATCATCGATCCCAAGACGGGATCGCCGCTCCTGGGCTACGTGCCGAATCTCAAGACGGTCGAGACGCCGAACAAGTACACGGCGGTGTTCAGGTTCAACGGACCGAACGTCCTCATGATGCCGGGCATCTCCCAGCTCGGGATCTTGCCGAAGCATCTCTGGGAGAACACCGATCCCCAGAAGAACCCCCACCTGATGAAGCCTGTCGGCACCGGACCCTTCCTGCTCAAGGAATGGCAGCGGTCGGATTTCCTCTCGTTCGATGCCAACTCGAAGTACTTCCGCAAGGGCCGTCCGTACGTCGACCGGGTGATCTTCAAGGTCGTGGCCGACGCCGCCACCGGGCTCGAGTCGTTCAAGAACGGCGAGCTGGATGCGGTGTTCTCGCAAGGCATCGCGGGTGGGCTGCCCTACGCGCAGGTCCGGCAGCTGGTCCAGGCCAAGCCCGCCAATATGGTGACGAGCGAGTTCCCGCAGAACTTCAACCAGAACGTCTTCATGAATTGCGCGCAGCCTCCGTTTGACAACGTCAAGGTGCGGCAGGCGATCGGCTACGCGCTCAACAAGGAGCTGATCATCCGCGCGCTCCTGCAGGGCTTCGGCCGTGTCCAGGACTCGATCATCGGCGATCTCCCCGCGCTCAAGTGGGCGCACGATCCATCGATCAAGTCCGAATACAACGTGGCCAAGGCCAACCAGTTGCTCGACGAGGCCGGCTTCCCGAAGAAGGGCGCGAATCGCTTCGCGATCACGATCCTGGCCACGGAGGGGTTCCGCGTGAAGCTCTCGGAAGCCATGAAGGCCATGCTCGCGCAGGTCGGCATCGACGCGGGCATCAAGTCGTACACCTGGCCCGCCTACATCGGTCGCATCCGCCAGGAGCGGGACACCGCCGGCTGTCTCTGGAGCATCTTCATCTCGCGGCAGGTCGACCCCTCGATCATTCTCGATTACCTGAGCGCTCGCAACCTCAAGCCCGGGGGAGCCAACTATGCTCAGTGGAACAACGCCCAGGCCACGGAGCTGATCGAGTCGGCCCGCGCCACCGCCAACCAGGAGAAACGCAAGGCGATGTACCAGCAGGTCCAGCGGATCGTCTACGACCAGGTGCCGATGATTCCGCTCTACAACGCCGTGGGAGTGGATCTTTGGTACCGCACGGTGGAGGGATTGCGCAGCGCGGAGTCACTGACCGGCACCATACAGTCGGTCGAGACGGTCTGGTTGAATCGCTGATCGCGCCGGGGACCTATTGTCTTGGATCTCACGCTGATGCCCGGAGGTAACTCGTGAAATTCTGCATCGCCCTCCACATGGAGCGACTGTCCCCCGAGCGATCGATGGTGGAGGAGTCGGAGCATCTGCTCGAGCTCCTGACTCTGGCCGAGGACGCCGGCTTCGAGATCGCCTGGGCCGTCGAACACCATTCCCACGAGTACTACATCGGCCCCAACCCTCTCATGCAGCTGGTCCACTGGGCCGGTCATACCCGGCGCATTCGGCTGGGGACGGCGGTCGTGGTGGTTCCCTACTGGCACCCGATCCGTTTGGCCGGCGAGGCCGGCATGGCCGATCTGCTCACCGGTGGCCGGCTGGAGCTCGGGCTGGCCCGGGGGGCCTTCCAGTACGAGTTCGACCGCATGCTCGGGGGCCTGCCGCAGGAGCGAGGCGGAGAGCACCTCCGTGAGACCCTGGATGCGGTGCTCCAGCTGTGGGCCGGCGACTACGAGCACCACGGCCGGCACTGGAGCTTCCCGAAGGCCACCGCCACGCCAAAGCCGATCCAGCGGCCACGCCCACCGATCTGGATTGCCGCCCGAGACCCGGACACGTTTGACTGGGCGGTGGAGCACGGGCTCAACCTGATGACCACGGCCCATCGGCTGCCGTTCAGCGAGGTCGAGAACCTGCTGGGGAAAATGAAGACGGCGATGGCCAACCATCCTGGTCGGCCACGGCCTCGCTTCGCGACGTCACGGATGACTTGCGTCTACGAGGACTCGCGGGACTGGCAGATCCCGGTCGACGCCATGCGGGAAGGCGTCCGGATCTTCATGGGACTGTTCAACAACCGCAGCCCGGTGATCAATGGATTTCCGCAGCCGATCGAACTGGCGGCCAGCGATGCGCGTGGTGACTATCGACCCGAGGCCATGCGCACCAATATGATGTTCGGCACTCCGGACGAGATCGTGGCCAAGCTGCGCCAGTACGAGGCCGCCGGGGTGGACGTCTTCACCTACAACGCGAGCTTTGGCCTTCCTCACGACGTCGCGGTACGGTCGCTCAAGCTGTTCGCCCATGAGGTCATGCCAAGATTCGCAGGACCGGCCAACATGGCGATGGACAGGGGAGGGGCAACTTGGCAAAGCAAGTCCTGATCCGTTGTGGACGGCTCATCGACGGGACGGGCGGACCGGTCCACGAGAACGTGACCCTGCATTTGGCCAACGATCTCGTCGAACGCATCGAGCCCGGAATTGTCAGCCCGCCGCCCGCCGAGGCCACGATCATCGATGCACGGGGCCGGACGGTACTACCTGGACTCATGGACCTGCACGTCCATCTCGTTAACGGCGTGACCGACCCGCGTGAGCCGCACATTCTGTTCGGCATGCTCCAGAGCACGACCCAGATGCTGACGCTCTGGGCGACTCGCAACGTCCGGTTGCTCCTCGAGGCGGGGTTCACGACCATTCGCGATGTCTCCAGCTTCATGAACCCCGGCAATCCAGAGGTGCTGGCGCTGCGCGACGCCATCCAGCTCGGATTGGTGCCGGGCCCGCGCATCGTGGCCGGCGGATGGATCAGTCAGACGGCCGGCCACCGCGACATGTTTCTGCCGAGAAACTGGGTTCGCGACCCCCAGTATCTGGCCGACAACCCCTGGGAAGTCCGCAAGCAGATCCGACGAATGGTTCGTGATGGCGTGGATCTGATCAAGACGTCCACCTCCGGGGGAGCGGGTGGTCACGGCGAGGAGATCTGGTGGCGCAACTGGACGGACGAAGAGCTGGCTGTCCTGGTCGACGAATCGCACGCTTACGGCAAGCGGGTAGCCAGCCACGCCCACTCCGCCGAGAGCGTCAAGCGGGCGGTCCGAGCGGGAGTGGACACTATCGAACACGGGATCTACATGGACGACGAGGCCATCGAGGCCTTGGCCAAGCAGGGCGGGACGCTGGTGCCCACCTTGGCGGCGCGATCCGAGCGGGCCATCAGCCATCGCCGCAAGTCGGGCTCGCCTCCCCACGTCATGAAGAAGTTCGAGGCCGCGCAGGCGGCGGGAACCACCAGCTTCAAGAAGGCCCACGAGGCCGGCGTGGTGATCGCCATGGGCACTGACACTGGGCGGGGCCTGCGCGAGTACTTTGGCAAGAACGCCTACGAGCTGACGCTCATGGTCGAGGCCGGCCTCACTCCCATGGAGAGTCTCGTGGCCGCCACCAAGAATGCCGCGCTTGCGCTCGGGCGCGGAGACGACCTGGGCACGCTCGAGCCAGGCAAGCAGGCCGACCTGCTCGTGGTGGACGGGAACCCGCTGGACGATATCACCGTGCTCGAGGATCAGGAGCGCATCAAGCTGGTCATGTGCGGGGGCCGGGTGGCGGTCGAGCGGAGCTGAGGGAGAGGCGAATGCTGATCGTGATCAATGAATTTCAGGTCCAGCCCGGCGCCGGCCGAGAGTTCGAGACGTTGTTTGGCCAGGTCATGGCGCTGATTCTCCGGGAACCCGGTTGCCGGAGCTGCCGCCTGCACCGCGAGCGCGGAGCCGAGCGCTCCTACGTCAGCTATCTCGAGTGGGAATCCGAGGCGGCGCTGACCGCGCCCCACGACCCCGCCATCGGGGCCCTCATCGCGCGCTACCCGCTGACGGAGGCTCCTCGCCGTAGGCGCTTCGACGTCGTCGCGCTGCCGGGGTCTTCGTAGAGCGGAAGAGCGACGATCCGAGATGTCGCTTTGGGCCTACGTGGGATGGCGTCTCGTGCAAAGCGTCGTGCTGATTCTCGTGGTCGTCAGCCTCTGCTTCGCCATCATCCAGATGGCCCCCGGAGATCCCGTGCTGTATCTGTACGGGGCGCAGTCCGTGAGCGCGGAGACGCTCGACGAGATCCGGCGGCAGTGGGGGCTGGACCGACCGGCGTGGGAACAATACCTCGCGTACGTGCGGAACGTGGCGCGTGGCGATCTCGGCTACTCCAAGATCAATCACGAGCCGGTCAGCGCCATGCTGAGGCGCATCGCGCCCAACACCCTCTTGCTCATGGTGCCGAGCATTCTCCTGGCCTCGCTGGTCGGCGTGCTGCTCGGCGTCTCCACCGCCCGCCGGGTGAACTCGGTGTGGGACTACGCCGTCGGCTCGCTCTCGATGATCGGGTACTCCACGCCGCCCTTCTGGTTGGGCATCCTGCTGATCATCGTCTTCGCCAGCACCCTCCGCTGGCTGCCGACCCAGGGCATGACGACGCTTGGGATCTCGGCCCGAGGCCTCGCTCACGCGCTCGACGTCGGCCTGCACATGCTGCTACCGACCTGCGTGCTCACTTGGTGGTACCTCGCCGCGTTTGCCAGGCTCACGCGAGCTTCGATGCTGGAGGAGTCACGCAAGCCCTACCTCACCACGGCGCGCATGAAGGGCCTCTCGGAGGGGCGGGTCTTCTATCATCACGCGCTCCGCAACGCGTCGCGCCCCGTCCTCACCATGCTGGGGTTGTACCTCGGCACCATGTTCGCGGGCGCCGTGATGACCGAGGTCGTCTTCGCGTGGCCGGGCATGGGCCGTCTCACCTTCAACGCGATCCTTCAGCATGACTATCCCGTCGTCATAGCGGTCTTCATTGTGATCGGCACCTCGGTCGTGCTCACCAACCTTCTCATCGATCTGATGTACGGCGTGCTCGATCCGAGGATTCGGTATGGCTGACCTCGACATCATCGGGCGCGGCGCCAGATTCTGGCGGGTCTTCCGGCGCCAACGCCAGGCGGTCGTGGCGCTGGTCACGCTGGCGGCGATCACGTCGGTGGTGCCCATCATGGCTCGCTTCTTTGCGACCGATCCGTACGCGATCTCGGTCGATGCTCTGGCGCCCCCGTCGATGCGCCATCCCCTGGGAACCGACTACCTCGGCCGCGACGTCCTCATGCGCCTGCTGCACGGCGTCTGCACGTCGCTCTCCGTGGGAGCCGCGGTGGCGGCGACCGCAACCACGCTCGGGATTATCTTCGGGTTGTTCGCGGGATTCTACGGAGGCTATGTCGAGCACACGATCATGCGGATCGCGGATGGTCTCCTGATCATCCCGACGTTCTTCCTGGTGCTCCTGGTGGGGTTCATCTTCGGCGGCGGACTCGGGAGCGTCGTATGGCTCCTCGGGGTCACCGCCTGGCCTCAGATCTCCCGCATCGTACGCGCCGAGGTACTCTCACTGCGCGAGGAGGCCTTCGTCGCGAGTGCGCGCGCCCTCGGGGCCCCTGACCGACGCATCATCTTCCGCGAACTGTTGCCAAACACGCTACCACCCGTCATCGCCATGGTGGCACTGCTCGGCTCCTACGGCATTCTGACCGAGGCCTCGCTCAGTTTTCTCGGCGTGGGCGATCCGAACGTGGTCAGCCTTGGCCAGATGTTGACGAACGGCCTAGAGAGCGCGACCACCGCGTGGTGGGTGCCGGCATTCCCGGGCGCCGCCATCTTCATCCTCGTCGTGCTCTTGAACGCGCTGGGCGACGGGCTCAACATCGCGCTGAACCCGCGCCTCGGGTTGAAGGGCGTCATGGTATGAAGGGAGCCGTGCAGTTCTCGATTGCCGTCAACATGACGCGCCGACGCCCGGATGTGCCCATGGAGAGGGTGGCCACGGAGACGCTCGAGATGGTCGTCGCGGCGGAGGAGCTTGGCTTCGATGTTGCGTGGGCGGCCGAGCATCACGATCGAGTATACGATCGCCCCGAATCCGCTCGTACTGATCATGCACTGGGCGGGGCACGCGCGAAGGATACGTCTCGGCACCGTGGGGATCACCGCGCCGTACTGGAATCCGTTGCGCGCGGCTGGGGAGATCGCGCTCACGGACATCCTCACGGGCGGTCGCCTCGAGGTCGGGTTTGGGCGCGGAGCGTACCAATACGAGTTCGGCCGGATGGCGGGGGGGCATGCCACAGGAGCTCGGGGGGGCCTATCTCCGCGAGCTGATTCCGGCGGTGCAGAAGCTGTGGGAGGGCGACTAGGCGCATGACGGCACGATCCGGAAGTTCCCGCAGGCGACCTCGGTTCCCAAGCCGCTGCAGCGACCTCATCCGCCGCTCTGGGTGGCGGCCCGCGACCCGGACACGTACGACTGGACCGTGCGGCACGGTCTCGGCGTCATGGCGACGCCGTTGAGCAAGCCGGACAGCGAAGTCGCGAATCTGGCCGGCCGGTTCGCGAAAGCGCTCGCCGATCATCCCGGAGGCCGCCGTCCGGCCTTCATGGTGTTGCGTCGTACCCGCGTGTACGAGGACCCGAGGGACTGGCGGCTCCCGGCCGAAACCGCCGCCGAAGACGTCCGCGTCTTCAACGGTCTTTTCTACAACGCCGCGGGCGTGGTGAACGGTTTCCCGACCCCGATGGATGCGACGATGCCCGACGGCGCCCTGCCGCTGACGCCCGAGGCCTTGCGCGACAACCTGATGTTCGGCACCCCCGATCACGTGGTCGAACGCATCCGACACTACGAGGCGCTCGGCGTCGACCACTACTGTTACGGCGCGAGCTTCGGCTTGCCGCACGCCGTCGCGCTGCGCTCGTTGGAGCTCTTCGGGCGCCACGTGATGCCGCACTTCACGGCGGCCCGGGCCTCGACGCAATGATCACGTCGCGCGACGGCGTCGCGATCAACTTCGAGGTGGAGGGTCGCGGCCGTCGCGTCACGCTGCTTCATGGGGTCGGCTCGCACCTCCAGGCCTGGGACGACGTCGCGGCTTCGCTCCGCGACCGCTTCACGTTGCTCCGGTACGACCTCCGCGGCCATGGGAAATCGGGCAAGCCGCCGGGGCCGTATAACCTTGACGACTATGTCGCCGATCTCGCCGCACTGCTCGACGCGCAGCCGGTCGACCGGACGACACTTGTGGGCTTTTCGTTCGGCGGTATGATCGCGCCCGCGTTCACTGTGCGCCATCCGGAGCGCGTGCGGGCGCTTGGAATCGTGAGCGCCGTGGCGGGTCGAACGCCCGAGCAGCGAGCCGCCGTGGTCAAGCGGGCTGACGAGCTCGGCCGAGGCGGCGCGAGCATGACCGTCGGTGCGGCGATCGAACGATGGTTCACGCCTGAATTTCGGGCACAGAACCCGGACATCATTGAGCGGCAGATCCAGCGAGTGCTGGGCAACGATCCCGGAGGCTATGCCGCGGCGTATCGGGTATTCGCCGAGTCCGACCTCATCGACGACCTCGGGAAGATCAGCTGTCCGACACTGGTGATGACCGGCGACCACGATACCGGGTCGACGCCGACGATGGCGATGGCCATTCACGAGCGCATCGCTGGTTCACGTCTCGTGATCCTGCCTCGGTATCGTCACAGCCTCTTGATCGAGGCGACGTCGGACGTCCTGAGGGAGCTGCGCGCGTTTCTGGACGACACGTGAGGCTGACCAGCGAGGACGCTCGCCAAGTGGCATCGGGCTCACACCACGTCGGCCATTCCCGGTGCTCCCAAAGCGCCCGATTCACTTGGTGGGTCGTCAGGGACTGGCAACCTACGATCCCTGAGTAGAAAAAGCGCTCAGGAGCGAACTGAGCCGGACGCGATCCAATCAAGCCACGCGGGCGTTTGGGTCTCGGCGAGCGGTGTCGGGCTTCAGACGGCTTCCGACCGTCAAAGCATCCGCTCCCTCCGACTTAGCGTTGTCGGAGCCGAGGTCCGACGTCAGTGCTCCGGTACACGGTCCGAGTGGCGATCTGGTCTTCCGGCCAAGGGGTCGGTCGGGAATCGAGCGTCGCGTGACCGCCGCTCGCCACCTCTCGCCCGCCGAGGAAGACCGCTTGGACCTGCCTCACGTCGCTGATGGAACGAGCCGGGTTGCCGCGCACGACCACGAGGTCCGCGAGCTTCCCGGGTTGCAGGCTGCCGATCTCCGCCTCGCGATCGATCGCAGTCGCTGAGCCGAGCGTGCCAGCGGCAATGGCCTCGATGGGCGTCCAGCCCGCCCCGACGAGGGACTCGAGCTCGACGTGCACAGCCTCGTCGAACCGCGCCAGGGACGCTCCGGCATCGGTACCCACCACGACCCGGACGCCCGCCTCGCGCAGTCGCGCCGCGTTCTGCTGGCGAACGGCGAACGGGATGGCGCCTTTGCGGATACCCACCTTGCCGCCGGCGGCCTGGCGCTGGAACGCGCGATAGCTCGCGGCGAGTGTTGGCGCCGCGAAGATTCCCTTGTCGGCGAGCTGCCGGGCCAGCTCGTCGTCGAACTTCCACTCTCCCTCGGCGACCTCCATGCGGCAGTGCTCGATGCCGTGCACGTTGGCCTCGGCCGCGACACGGATCCCCTCCACGCCGCGCGCGTGGGCCGTGACCCGTAAGCGCGCGGCATTGGCGACGCCAACGATGGCCGCCACCTCCTCGCGAGAGAACTGCGCTTTGAGCGGATCGGAGGTCACCGTCATGTTTCCGCCCGTGGCCATGACCTTGATCACGTCCACGCCCTCCTCGACCAGCGCGTGCGAGAGCGTCGTGACCTCCGGGACGCCCTGGGCGACCCCGCCGAGAAAGTGACAGTGGCCGTTAGGAATGGTGATCGGCCGCCCGCACACGAGCAGGCGCGGGCCGGGAAGGGCGCCGGCCGCGATGGCATTGCGCAGCTCGAGCGTGGTGCGGTCCCGGCCGCCGAGGTCGCGAAGCGTGGTGACACCGGCGAGGAGCGCGTCGCGGGCGTTGATCGCGCCGCGCAGTCCCACCGTCACGTCTCCGTCTCCCTGGACGTCCTGCAGAGGCACCGCGCTCGCGCTGAAGGTCACGTGCACGTGGGAGTCCACGAGGCCGGGGATGATGGCGTGGCCCGCGTAGTGCAGGCGCTCCGCCCCAGGAAACCGCGTCGCGAGCTCGGTGACGTCGCCGACCGCGGCAACGCGCTCCTCGCGCACGGCGACCGCTCCATTTCGGATAGCGTCCTGTCCCGTGCCATCGATGAGCCAGTCGGCGGAGATCAGACTCACGGTATCGCTCGAATGCGATGTCATATCTCTCCCTTGGTCGCTCCGCGGCGCGTGCCCGCGGCCCATGTGAAGTGAGATCTGCCCTCGTCCGGTACGCGGTGCATGAAGACAATGGTCACCGCTCTCCGCCTCCGCGTTCGAGGTGGCCTTCCACCGCGCCCTCCCCGAGTGCGGTGGATCGACGGCTCCCCTTGCCACGCGTCACCATCGCGTCCATTGCGCGTCGCCAGAGGCTGAGCCCGACACTCGTGCGCAGTCGAGGATCGAGCGCGTCGCGCAACGCATCACCGAGCAAATTCGCGCCCAGCACGGTGACGATGATGGCCAGGCCCGGAAACGTGACGAGCCACCACGCGCTGGCGATGTATTCCCGCCCCTGGCTCAGCATGCTCCCCCAGCTCGGGGTGGGCGGCTGCACCCCGAGCCCAAGGAATCCGAGCGACGACTCGACGATGATCAGCTCCGCGAGCTGAAAGCTCGACACCACAAGCGCCGGGGCGAGCACGTTGGGCGCGATGTGACGGAACAGGATGCGGCGATCGGTGGCGCCGAGCGCGACCGCGATCATGACGAACTCGCGCGACTTCATCGACAGCACGGCCACGCGGACCAGCCGGGCGTACACCACCCAGCTGCGCAGCACGAGCACGACGACCAGGTTGATCAGGCTCGGGCCCAGCAGCGCCATGAAGGCGATGGCGAGGAGCAGGTAGGGAAGCGAGAGCTGTGCCTCGACCAGACTCATGATGGCGGCGTCGATTCGTCCACCCGCCCAGCCGCTGACCAGGCCGAGGGTGACGCCGACGACGGCGGCGAGGAGCACCGAGGCCAGGGCGAGGAGCAAGGAGGTTCGGGCGCCGTACACGATTCGGCTCAGTACGTCGCGTCCGAGGGCGTCCGTGCCAAGCGTGTTCGCCCAGGTGCCGCCGGCGCCGACCGGCGGCTGGAGCGCGAAGGCGAGATCCTGATCGTCGAACCCATGTGGCGCGATCGTGCCGGCGAACACGGCGACGGTGAGAGCAATGGCGAGGATCGCGAGGCCACCCCCGACCAACCCGCCGAGCCCCCGGCGCGGGGCTGGGGTCACGCGGACGGCAGCGTCAGCCGTCCCTGCCACCAGCACGCCGATGGGCTCGTCGCTTCCCGCCATCGCCACCGTCATGCTCTCCGGATTCGCGGATCCAGCACCGTGTAGAGGAGGTCGAGCGCGAGGTTCACGATGATGAACCCGATCGCGACGAGCATGACGCCGGCCAGCACGACCGGGACATCTTTCTTCAAGATGGCATCGAGGATCATCGTCCCCACTCCGGGCCATGCGAACACCGTCTCCGTCATCACCGCGCCGCCGAGCAGGCTGCCGAACTGAAGGCCCAGCACCGTGACGATCGGTAGCAGCGCATTCTTGAGGGCGTGGCGCCCGGCAACCGCGCGCTCGGTGAGCCCCTTGGCACGAGCCGTCCTCACGTAGTCTTGCTCCAGAGCCTCCAGCACCTCGCTGCGCGTCACTCGCGCGAGCAGGGCCATGAGCCACAGGGCCAGCGCCACCGCCGGCATCACGAGATGGGTCCACCCGCCGCGGCCGGACACCGGCAGCAGCCGGAAGTGTACGGCAACGACCATGATCATCATCATGCCCAGCCAGAAGGTCGGAACGGACTGTCCGACCAGCGTGATCGCCATCATCAGGCGATCGAAGGGCGTGCCACGCCAGCGGGCCGCGAGGACGCCGGCTGGAATGGAGACGAGCACGGCGAGGGCCATGGCGGCGAGGGTCAGCTCGAGTGTCGCCGGCAGGCGCTCGAGCGCCACCCCGAGGGCCGGCGCTTGGAACGAGAACGACTGGCCGAAGTCTCCCTGGACCACTCGGGTCAGATATCGCGCGTATTGCACGCTGAGGGGTCGATCGAGACCGTACTGCGCGCGGAACACGGCGCGTTGCTCAGGCGTAGCGTCGGGCGCGAGCAGCACGTAGGCGGGATCCCCGGAGAGGTGCAGCAGCGTGAAGACCACGGCGGTGACGAGGAGCAGGGCGGCGACGGCGCGAACGCTTCGCCGCAGAACGTGCCGGGCCATCGGTCCTCAGCTCATCGCGGCGGTGAGCGCGCGCGCGACGAGCACTCTCGTGAGGTCAATCTTGTATCCGTTCATCGCGAGGGGACGTGCTCGCATGACGGCCGCGTCCGCTGCTTCGCGCACGAGGTCGGCGACGGGCGCGCGCCCGATCAAGACCTCCTCCGCCGCCTTCGCGCGGTAGGGGAACGGCGCGACGCCGCCGAGCGCGATGCGAACATCCGCCCATCGCTCTGCCTCCGGCGTCACGGCCACCGCCACCTCGGACAACGCGAAGTCCCAGGTGTTCCGCACGCGATGCTTGACGAACACGCTGCGCGCGCCGGGCGCCGGCGCCGGCACGTCGACCCAGACGATGATCTCGGCGGGACCCAGGACCGTCTCCGTCAGACTGCGCGGACCGCGAAAGAACGCGTCGATCGGCACCTCACGGCGCCCGTTGGGTCCGGCGACGCCGATCAGTGCGCCGAGCGCCATCAGTGCGGGCGCGAGGTCGGACGGGTGCGACATCACGCAGACCCCTCGACCGAGCACCGAGAAGTAGGTCCGGTTGTTGCCCGGAATGGCGAAGCATTGCCGGCCGCCACGCTTGAGACACGGAAAGCGCGGATGACGGAAGTACCAGCACCACGGGCGCTGGCAGAGATTGCCGCCGATCGTGCCCATCGCGCGGATCTGTGTGGTCGCCACGGAGGCGGCCGCCTGGGCGAGCGCCGGGAAGCGCAGCCTGACGAGCGGATGGCGCTCGATGTCGACAAGCGTGGTGGCGGCGCCGATCCGGAGGTCGCCCTCCGGTCCCTCGTTGATCTCGGCGAATCCCGGAATCGTCTTGACGTTGACGAGCACCTCCGGCATCGGCAGCCCGGGCCCGTCGATCCCGTCCTTCATGAGCCCGAGCAGATCGGTGCCGCCCGCCAGGATCTTGGCCCGGTCAGCGTACTCGACCAGCCACTGCACGGCGTCCTCGACGGACTCCGCGTCCACGTGCGCGAGCGGCGGCAGCTCATCGAGCATCGGCGCCTCGGCGGGACGAGATGGCCTCCAGCACTCGCGCCGCGGTGAGCGGCAGCTCGTTGATGCCGAATCCGAGCGCGTGGCGCACCGCGTTCCTCACGGCCGGCATCACGCCGACCAGCGGGGCCTCGCCCACCGGCTTGGCAGAGTACGGATAGAACGCGTCCTCGCCCTCGACGTTTCGGGCTTCGATCGTCGGCGTCTCGAGTGACGTCGGCACGCGATATTGATGCACGTCGGCATTCAGGAGCATGCCGGTCTTCCGATCGAGCTCCGCCTCTTCATAGAGGCCGTATCCGAGCCCCATCACGGCGCCGCCGAGCTGCTGGGACTCCACGAGCTTCGGGTTGATGGCGCGGCCGATGTCGTGGGAGGAAACCACGCGCAGGACACGCACCTCTCCCGTCTCCACATCCACCTCCACCTCGACGGCGTGGGCGCCGAAGCCGCGGAAGATCACGTCGTCGGGATTGGGGGCACGACTTCCGGTCGCGCGGAACTCGTCTCCCTCGATGAGCGCGCAGGCCTCGTCAAACGTCACGCCTCGCGTTTCGGCACCGCGGACGTGGATGCGGCCACCCCCCGCAACCAGATCGTGTGGAGAGACCTCGAGCCGAGGGGCCACCAGCTCGAAGAGACGCTGGCGGACCAGCGAGGCCGCCTGTAACACTGCCGGGCCCATCTCGCTAGTGATGCGCGAGGCATGGCTCGACGGCGCGTAGTGCGTGCCGTCGGTGTCCCCGTGATGGATGCGGATCCGTTCCGGCAGCACGCCGAGCTCCTCGGCGACGATCATGGGCAGGATCGTCGTCTGTCCGCCGCCAATTTCCACGATACCGGCCAGTAACTCGACAGTGCCGTCTGGACGCGCCACCACATCGGCCTTGGCCGAGAACGGCGCGTAGCCACCACGCTCGAGGCAATAGGCCGCGAGGCCGATGCCACGGCGCAGGCACCCGCGGCGGGCGGCGTCCCGCTTCTCGTCGCGCTCGGCCCAGCCGATCACTTCGGCCACGGTGGCGAGGCACTGATCGAGGCGCTTCGACGAGTACGGGAGGCTGGCCGTACCCGCGTCGAAGCCCTGGAATCGTTCCGCGTGGTTCTTTTCGCGAAGGACGAGCGGATCGAGCCCAAGGAGGCCGGCCAGATCGTCCATCGCGCTCTCCGTGCAAAAGGTGGCGATAGGATCGAGGACGCCGCGCTGAGGGCCAGTTGGACCCGTGTTCGTGTAGACCGCGCGGATGCGCACGCGCACGTTCGCGCACTGGTACAGTTCGGAGATCTGGTGGAGCGTGAGCGCGTAGCGGCCCGCGTAGAGACTGCCCGAGCCAATATCGAGCACGATGTCTGCGTCGATGGCCGTGAGGGTGCCGTCGTGCCGGGCACCCAGGCGCATGGTCACCTCCGCGGCGTAGCGTCGCGGATGGCTCAGGAACTCCTCGGGCCGCGTCAGCTCGAGACGGACCGGACGCCCCGCGAGCATGGACAGCCGGGCGGCGTAGTGCACCACCCGCTGGGCCCCCGCCTTCGACCCGAAGCCGCCGCCCATGTGCTTGACCACGACCCGTACCTGCTCCTCGCTGAGGCCGAGAGACTTCGCCAGCTCGCGCTTGACGTTCCACACGCCCTGCGACGCCTCGTGGATAGTCAGACGGTCGCCATCCCAGCTGGCCACGCAGCACCGCGTCTGAATGTCGACGTGATACTGCGTGGGCAGATTGAAGCGGCTCACGCTGACAACGTCCGCGTCCGCGACGCCGCGCTCGAGATCGCCGCGTTCGCGCACATAGACGGGCTGCTGCACGTTGCCCTCGCGAGGACGCTCCACGTCGAGGATGGGAACGAGTGGCGCGTTCGGCTTCATGGCGTCGCGCGGCGTGAGAGCGGCCGGTAAGATCTCGTACTCGACCTCGATGAGACGGAGGGCTTCGAGCGCGATGTCCACACTCTCTGCGGCCACCGCGGCTACCTCTTGACCGGCGTAAGCGATCTCGGTAGGAAACGCCGGCTGGGCGATCATGTACCAGTACGTGTGCCAGCCCGCCATGTTGTCCGGGCCAATGACGGCGCGCACCCCGGGCAGCGCCTCGGCGCGCGAGGTGTCGATCCGTCGAATACGCGCGTGCGCGTGCGGGCAGCGCAGGATCTTCGCGTGCAGCATGCCGGGCAGCGCGATGTCCGATGAGTATTCCGCCTGCCCCGTCACCTTCTCGAGGGCGTCGCGCCGATTGACGGACCGGCCGATCACCGCGAGGTCCCGCTCGAGCGCTGGAGGTGGCTCTCCCTCGACGAGCAAACGCCCGGCGGGTGGCTTCACGGGGTCGCCCCTGCGCGACGGGCACGGAGCTGCTCCGCCGCCGCGAGCGTGGCTTTCACAGTGTTCGGATAAGTACCACACCGACAGAGGTTGCCGGCCACGGCCTGCCGTACGTCGTCTTCGGACGGCGACGCGGTCGCGTCGAGGAGCGCCGTGAGCGACATCAGGATGCCCGGGATGCAGATGCCGCACTGGACGGCATCGTGCTCGATGAACGCTTCCTGGAGCGGGTGCAGACCCTCCGGACCGGCGAGGCCTTCTACCGTCCTCACATCTCGTCCCGAGGCCTCCACGGCCAGCACCGTGCAGGCAAAGACTGCGCGCCCGTCGAGCACCACCGTGCAACTGCCGCACTCCGCCCGGTTGCACCCGACCTTGGTACCGGTGAGACCGAGATCATAGCGCAGCGCCTCGGCCAGTGTCCGACGCCCGGCCACCTCGATGGAGCGCGCCTGACCGTTCACCGTGAACGCCACGCGCTTGACGCGAGGGAGCTGACGACTCATACAGGCTCCTCCGCCCATTGGTCGCGGAGCTTCAGGTCGTCGCGCTTCCTCGAGCACGTATCGACGGCGGTCGCTGCATAGACTCGCGCCACGTTCAGCATGTCCGCGATGCTGACGGCTTCTCCGCCGATCCCGAGGCCGCCGCTGTCTTCCTGACCGCGATAGCGAGCGCCGCCCGCGCCGAACACCACCGCCTCCATGGCCTGCTGCCGCATGATACACGTGTCGTCGCTATAGCTCGCGAGCGGCGACGTGCAGCGCTCGTAGGGGCCGATCAGCTCCTCAAAGTGGCGACGGCAGGAGCCGTACACGTACGAATCCGCCGGCGTGCTGTTCGAGGCCTTCGAGAGGAACACCTCCATTTCCACCGAGAGCTCGGAATCCAGCGCGGTTAGCTCGTCCAGGAAGGCTCGGAACTCGCGTTCCGCCCCGAGCACGGTGTGGCCGAGCGGGATGCGGAAGTCGATGTAGGCCGAGCAGACCGCCGGCGAGGCCCACGGCTTGTACGGCCACCCCGACTCGATGGCGCCGATCGAGAAGCCCGGGGCGTAGACTGAGTCCTCATGAATGCGCGTGTAGCGGGCGATGCGCGGATTGAAGTCCCGCTCGAGCGCCGTCACCACCTCGAACATCTTGGCGATCGCGGTCTTGCCTTTGTCCCGAAAGCAGGCCCGCACCATCTCTCCGCGCGTGGTGAGTTTAATGAAGAGCAAGCCGAGCCGGCTCCGGAGCACGCCCATGTGCGTCGGCTCGGGTGCGAGCGCATAGTCCGTGAGGTATCCGCGGTTCAGAAGATGACGGGTCCCCACGCCGCCGCCCTCGTAGGCGTCGCCCGAATAGGTGCGCAGGAGGCCTTTCACGGGCGCCTTCTCGATCTCGCCGGCGACACCGGCCACGACGAGATCGCCCTTGAGCGGGATGCCCGCTCGCTTGATGGCAATGGCCGCGGACACCATGGCGGCGATACCGCCCTTCATGTTGTAGGCACCGCAGCCGATGACGTGGCCGTCCTTCACGAAGCCTTTGGCACGGTTGGCCGGACCGAGGGGGCCGGTCATCGGATAGTCTTCGGCGTCGATCCCCGTGATGGACGTGTCGAGGTGGCCGTTGAACATCACGCGCGGGCCGGCGCCGTCGCCGCGAATGATCCCCACCGCGTTGGCCCGGTTCGGGCCGAGGTCCTGCAGGGTCACCTCGAGGCCGCCCTCCGACATCCGCTCGGCGAGGAACGTGGCCACCTCGCGCTCCGCTCCCGTCGGGCTCGGGATACTGACGAGGTCGATCGCAAGCTGCGTGACGGCGTCCTGGTCGATTCCAGCGAGGGCTCGCTCGATCGCAGGTTCGATGTTCATAGCGTGCTCAGGTCTCCCGGATTGGCTGGCAGAATACGGTTCAGAGTGGTCGCCTGGGCGCGCTCGAGATGCTGCCGCATCAGGCGTTCGGCCTCGGCGCCGTCGCGGGCTCGGAGGGCGGCGAGAATGGCCGCGTGCTCGTTCCATGTCTCCTCGAGGCGCGCGACCGTGGATGGCCACAGGACGCGGACGCGATGCACTTGCCGCTGCATGTCGCGAAGGAAGCTGGCCAGGCGCTTGTTGCGGGTGCAGGCGTAGAGCACACCATGAAACTCCGCGCTGGCCCGGAGGGAACGCTCGGCGTTGCGACCCTCCACGCGCGCGCGCTCCGCGCGCACCAGGTTCTCCAGCAGGAGCAGCTGGTCGTCTTCAATCCTCTCGGCTGCGAGCCGTGCGCTCATGCATTCGAGCGGCATGCGGATCTGATAGATCTCGAGGATGTCCTCGACGCTCGGCTGGGAGACGAAGCTTCCACGCTGCGGGATCACCTGGATCAGCCCTTCGGCCTCGAGCCGCCGGAAGGCCTCTCGCACCGGCGTGCGGCTTAGCCCGTAGCTCGCGGCCACCTTATTTTCGGTGATGCGCTCCATTGGGCGCAAGCTCCCGGTGATGATGGCGTCCTTCAACCGGACGTAGATATTGTGCGGGCGCGTTGTCCGGCTCCGCGCCACGCGGATCCGATCAGCGCCCACCGGGCACCTGGAAGTAGTACACAATGGCCTTGCTGCCCGTGATGTTGTAGGGCTGCCACGGCACGTCGCGGCGCTTGGCCCAGAGCTCGTCCTGTGCGTGCACGAAGAGCCACATCGCCTCGTCGTGCGCCGTCCGATAGAGCTCCTGATACGTGCGGCGCCTCTTGTCGAGGTCGACCTCGGCGCGTCCCTGCAGGACCAGGTCCTGGATCTTCGACGTGGACATGTAGGGACGCATGAACACCCAGTTGAGCATCGGATCGGGCTCGAACTGCGTCCCCCAGGCCACCGAGGTCAGGCCCTGGAACGTGCCCTCCTGGGCATCCTTCTGGATCTTCGCGCGCTCCGTCGGTACGAGCTTGAGCCGGATCCCGACCTGCCGCAGCTGACCCGCAACGGCCTCGGCGATTTCCGTGTCCTTCAAGAAGACCCCGGAGGAGATCGACCATGTAGCCTCGAGCCCTTGCGCGTAGCCCGCCTCGGCGAGAAGCTGCTTGGCGCGCGCGGGATCGTACGGGAAGGGCTTCACCGCGGGATCGTAGCCGAGCCAGGCCGAGGTGAAGGGACCCGCCAAGACGACGCCACGGTTGCCCAGCACGTTCTTCACGATGGCGTCCTTATTGACGGCGAGGTTGGCTGCCTCGCGCACCTTCCGGTTGTCGAATGGCGCGTGCGCCACATCGAAGGGGTAGATGATGATGCGGCCGCCCTTCACCGGCACCACTTGGGTCTCGCCCGCGTCGAGCATGTCGAGCTGGGGCACCGGTGGCGTGGCGATAATGTCCACCCCGCCGCTCCTGAGCTCGGCGGCGCGCGTGCTCGCGTCCCGGATCGCGCGGAAGACGAGGCGCTTCGGCGCCACCGCACCACGCCAGTACGAAGGATTCGCCTCGAGCACGAGCTGCTGGTCCCGCTTCCACTCGACGAATCGATAGGGGCCGGTGCCCACGGGATGCTGGGCGAATGCCTGCGCGCCCGCCTTCTCGCGCGTCTCCTTCGGTAGGATCTGGAGCCGGGTCAGGTTGAAGAGCATGGCGGCCACCGGCTCCGTCGTGATCACCTCGACCGTACCGGCGTCCTTCACCTCCGCCCGCGCCAGGCCGCGGGCGTAGACCGAGCGCCGGTTCTTCTGGTCGGTGTACTGCTCGATGGAGTACTTGACGTCGTCCGCGTCAAGGGCCTTGCCGTTGTGAAACTTGACCCCCTTTCGCAGGTGGAACCGCCACGTCGTCGGGTTGACCGTCTCCCACCGCTCGGCGAGCAGGCCGACCACCTTGAAATCCTCGCCCTCGATGCCGACCAGCGTGTCGAAGAGATGCTGTTGGTAGATTTCGGACGTGAACAACATGCTGGTCGGCGGATCCAGGCTCTCCCCTTCCTCGCCGAGGGCCACGACCCATTGCGGCTTCGGCGCCGGCGACTGCGCATCGCCCGCCGCGACCCAGAGGGCGAGGCTCGCCATCGCTACACCGATCAGCGCCAGTCGACGCCATCGCATCGCGCTCTCCTTTGGCATGGGCATCACGGGGTGGACGGTGACGCGACGAAGTGAGGCATGACGCGCTCGGCGAAGAGCCGGAGTGATTTCATCGTCGCCGCGTGATCGGCGCCGAAGGCCGCGTACATCACATAGTGATCAACCCCGAGCGCCTCGTAGCGCTTGAGCTTCTCGACGCACGTCTCGGGCGAGCCCGCGACTAGGTTGGCGAGCAGCTGCTCGGGGGTGAACTCGTCCCCTACGGGCTCGGCCGCTGTGAAGCCGCGCTTGACGACGGCCTGATTGCGAAACAGCGCGGTGAACATCCGGTGATTGCTCTGGATCGGCCGCATCGCATCGAGGGCCTCGCCGTCGGACGAGCCCACGAAGGTCATGCGGGAGACGGCGAAGCGTGGCGGCTTCGCCGGCTCGACCTCTTCCACGAGGGCTTGCACCTGCCGGTAGAGCGTCTCTACGCGGGCGAAGGGCTCTCGCCATGGGGTCGACAGCAGGTTGTAGCCATTGCCTATCGCCCACTTGATGGTGTCGGGCGACCGCGCGGCGACCCAGATCGGCGGGTGTGGCGTCTGGAGCGGCTTGGGCACCGCTGTCGCGGGGCCGAACGAGCACGTCTCTCCTTTGTAGGAGAAATCGTCCTGCGTGAGGAGACCCTGCACCACGGCCATGCCGTCGCGGAGGCGCGCGGCCGCGATGCGCTCGTCGATGCCGAAACGGTCGAACTCGTACTCGAAGGCGCCGCGGCCCACGCCGATTTCGAGCCGACCTCCGGTGAGGATGTCAGCCATGCCGAGCTCGCCGGCCAGGCGGAGCGGATTGTAGTACGGGATCACGAGGATGGCGGTGCCGAGGCGGATGCGCGTCGTACGGCTGGCCGCCTTGACCGCCATCATGAGCGGCGACGGGCACGAGATGTAGTGAATGAGGTGATGCTCGGGAAACCAGGCGATCCGGAAGCCGGCCTGATCGGCGAACTCGACCATCTCGAGGGCCTGCTCGTAGACCTCCGGAGTCGAAGGCGATTCATCGAAGCGGTGACATGCCACAAACAGCCCGAAATCCATGGGGCCCTCCGATCAGCGGCCAGTGAGGAAGAACAAGCTTGTATACCAGTAAAGTGCACATGCGGCAACCGGCGAGTGGTGCCGTCATGGTGGTGTTCATGCGATGTCCGCGCGCGCCGCCGCCTGATAGCGATCGAGCCAGGCGCGCGATGCTTGTCCGACCAGGAGGACCAGCACCGACATGGCGACCATGGCCGTTGAGACGGCGGCCAGCGTTGGGTCGATCTGCATCGACACCGCGTCCCACATCTTCCGCGGCAACGTAGGGTGCGCGGTGCTCGTCAGGAACAGCGCGATCACGACCTCGTCGAAGGAGGTGATGAACGCGAAGACCGCGCCAGATGCGATGGCCGGCGTGATGAGTGGAGCGGTGACGCTCACGAAGGCCCGGAGCGGATGCATCCCGAGCGAGCGGGCGGCCCATTCCAGGCTCTCGTCGACTTGAGCGAGGGCCGCCGACACGGTCACGATCACGAATGGCGTGGCCAGCACGGTATGGGCAGCGGCAAGAGCCACCACGCTCCCCACGAGACGGAGCTTTACGAACAGCGCGTAACAGGCGACGGCCGTGATGATCTGGGGCACGATCATGGGTGACAGCAGCGCGCCATAGATGACTCGCGTGCTCCAGTGGCGCACGCGGAGGAGACCGATGGCCCCGAGCGCACCGAGCACCGTGGAGGCAGCCATCGTGAGCACGGCGATCTCGAGGCTCAGGAGCGTGGCACCGATCCATTCCGCGGAGCCGAAGAAAGCGCGGAACCATTGCAGCGACAGCCCCGGAGGCGGGAAGCGCAGATACTTCGAGGAGCTGAACGACATGGCGATCACGAGCGCGATCGGAGCGAGGAGAAAGAGATAGACGACGCCAGCGGCGATGCCAAGCCACACGGGCCCCCCGAGCGCGCGAAGGCATCGTCGGACCCGGCCGGGCCGGCGGTGAAGCATCGACGCGGCGCGGGACCGCTCGACCCGCGGGCCCTCCAGCCATCGCGTCCCATCGAGCGGCGCCTGGTCGGCCTCGTCGACCCCGCTGCCCTTCAGGGCGGACCGCGCACGGCCTCCCACTTCTGGGAGACGGACGCCGGCAAGCCACGTCGCGAGGCCGAGGACGAGAAGCACGCTCGCGATCAGGAGGACCGAGAGCGCGGATCCGAAGCCCCAGTCGAGCAGCATGGTGATCTGCCGCTCGATGAGCATGGCGATCGTGATGGCGCCCCGGCCTCCCAGCAGCGCGGGGATGACGAAGTACCCCATGGCGAGCACGAAGACGAGCAGTGCGCCCGCCACGACACCGTGCGCCGTCAACGGCAGGAACACGCGGAAGAAGATCGCGAGCGGTCCCGCTCCCAGGCTCCGGGCGGCGCGCAGGACCGCGGGGTCCACTTGCCGCATGCCCGCATAGATGGGCAGGACGGCGAAGGGTAGCAGGACGTGGGTCATCCCGATCACCACTCCAAGCTCGTTGTAGACGAGCGGCAGTGGCGCACCGATCACGCCTAGGTCACCGAGGATCTGGTTCACGATCCCCGTCCGCTGGAGCAGCACCATCCACGCGTAGCTGCGCACAAGCAAGCTCGTCCACAAGGGAAACAGCACGAGGAGCAGCAGGCGGTTGGCGATCCGCGGTTGCCTCGCGGCGATGAACGCCGCGAGGGGATAGCCGAGCAACACCGTCGCGAGCGTCACGAACGTGGAGATGCGGGCGGTGGCCAGCGTCACCGCAAGGTAGACCGGCCGCGTAAAGAGCTGGCGCACATGCTCCAGGCCAGGCGACGGATCGAGCACGCTGCGCGACAGGAACTGCAGCGTCGGAGCGAAGAAGAGCGCCACCATGAACAGGCAGAGGGGGATCAGGCAACAGATCCACACGCCGCGCGGCGCGCCGACGTCATCGCGCCCTGATCGCCGACTCAAACGAGTCCTCAACAGGCGCTCAGCAAGCGCGGTGACAACCGCGGACTACACGCCGGCGATCCACTGCGCCCACCGCTCCTCGATCTTCGCCTGGTTGGCGCCGATCCACTCGGGATCCTCGTAGACCAGCCCGGGAAGGTTCGCCGGATACGTGGGCAACTCACGCGCGATGTTGTCCGGGATGAACTTGTACGCCCCCTTGTTCGTCGGGCCGACGGGCTGGACCCGTGCGAACGCGGCCTGCCGATCGGGCTTGGCCGCGAACACGAGGAACTCCATCGCGATGTCACGGTTCTTCGTGCCCTTCGGGATGGCCCAGCCCTCGAACCCCATGATGGCCTGGTTCCACACGCGGCGGTAGGGCGCGCCCTGAGCGACCGCGGCGTACATTCGGTTGGCCCAGCCGGCCATGATGTCCACTTCGCCGTCCAACACGAGCTGGACTGACTGGGCAGCTGACGTCCACCAGACGTGGATGTGGGGCTTGATCCGATCCAGGCTCTTGAATGCTCGATCCATGTCGAGCGGGTAGAGCTTGTCTGGCGGCACGCCATCGGCGAGCAGCGCAATCTCGAGCGTCTGGAACGTCCCGCGGAACATGCCTCGCCGGCCGGGAAACTCATCGGCGTTCCAGAAGTCGGCCCAGCTCCTCGGACCCTCGGACGGGAACTTCTTCATCGAGTAGGTGACCATGGAGCCGGTGATATGATCTGCGAGGAAGTGCGAATGCGTGGCACCGGCGATGAACTGGCTCTTGTCGATCTTCGTGTAGTCGATCGGCTCGACCAGCCCTTGCTTCACGACGAGAGGAACGAGCCCCTTCACGAACACGGTCACGTCCCACTCGGTGGCGCCCGCCTCCACCATCGCCTTGAGGCGGCCCATGCTCATGTGCGGCCGCGCGGCGTACGACACCTTGACGCCGGTTTCCTTCTCGAACGGGATGTAGAAGGCCTCGGCCGCAGCCTTCTGCCATTCGCCCCCGGGATCGGTGACAACAATCTGACGTGCCGAGGCGCGGAGGGTACGGGGCGAGGCGAGAGCAGCGACGACGGCGGCCGAGCCCGTGAGGAAGTTGCGTCGCGAATGGTTCATCTCGTCTCCTTCCTTGATCTGTCCGGCATGGTGTCCATGCCGCGGGGTTCGCTTTGCTCGATCACTCGAGTGTCGTCCGCCGACCACGACATGCGGACGGCGTCACCTTCGTGGGGCGCGCTTCCGCGATTGAGCGCCTTGGCCACGATGCGCTCACCAGTATCCACGCGGACGAGATATTTCAGCACGTCGCCCGCGTGGATCACTTGTTCGACGCGTCCCCGCGCCTGATTCGCCGCGAGTCCTGCCGGCTCGCGCGAGCCGGTCGGTAGCACGTCCACGCGTTCCGGTCTCACCACGAGCAGCACGGCCGCGCCGGGTGGGATCCGCTCTGCGCCTGTGGCCGCGAGGCTCCACCCGCCGGGCATCGTCACCATCCGGTGGCCATCCCTTCTCTCGCCAATCACGCCGCGAAGCAAGTTCGCCTCGCCCATGAACCCGGCGACGAACTCGGTCGCGGGAGTGTCGTACAGGCGCTCGATCGGATCGAGCTGCTCGATACGCCCGTGGTTCATCACGGCAATCCGGTCAGACATCACCAGCGCCTCTTCCTGATCATGCGTGACATAGACCACAGGGATGCTGAGCGACCGCTGCAGGGTCTTGATCTCGAGTTGCATCCGCTGCCGGAGCTGCCGGTCGAGCGCGGCCAGCGGCTCGTCCATGAGGAGCGCAGAAGGCTCGAACACGAGGGCGCGCGCTAGCGCGACGCGTTGTTGCTGGCCGCCGCTCAGCTGGGAGGGCAGCCGGTTTTCGAGCCCTTGCAGCTGGAGGCGATCCAAGATGTCCCGGACACGCCCGCGAACGTCGCCGGGCTTGTGGCGACGCACCCGCAGCGGAAAGGCAACGTTGTCCCACACGGTCCTGTGCGGGAACAGAGCATAGCTTTGAAACACGACCCCGATGTTCCGGTCGTGAGCGTGGAGGCCGGTCGCGTCCTCGCCGCCGAGGAGGATGCGGCCGCGGTCGGGCATCACGAAGCCGGCGATCATGAGGAGCACCGTCGTCTTCCCCGACCCCGTCGGCCCGAGGAGTGTCACGAACTCGCTCGGGCCGACGGACAGCGACACCTCCTGCACTGCCGCGACCCCACCATACGAGCGCGACACCCCATCGAGCACAATGGCGTCAGGTCGATCCGTCCGTTCCATGCGCGGCGAGTCGGCGGTGGCGGTGAAGGGCTCGCTCAGATCGATGGTGTCGCGGCCGTTCAATGCGGATGGTCCACACGGCTGTCCACGACGGCGCTCAACGAGAACACCTCGAGCGTGTCCAGGCGATCCACCGCCTCGACCAGGTGGGCGCTGCCCGCGTGACCGAGCGCTGGGGTCGTCAGCGTGTCGAACTTCTCGCGGATCTCCGTGAGCGTCAGCGGGCGCTGTCGCGTGCCGCGCGGCGCCTCGACCCTCTCAACCAGGGCGGCACCCCGCACACTAACCTCGACCTCGTAGGGGAATCGCTCGGGATACTGCGCGGTGAGAGCTGGATCCTCCGTGACGCGCACACGTCCGGCGAGCGCGTGGACAGCGGGATCGGCGCGACGGACGGTGGTGAGCTGCGCGACACCCAGCCGACCGTCGGCGAGCGCCACCGCCACCAAATAGGGCAGGCTGAATTGACACTGGGTGAACGAGGCACCTGGTTCCGTGTAGCGCCCGCCGATCGAGTCCACGACGAGGTCATAGCTGCGCACGCTGACGGTGTCGATGTCCTTCCAGGTGTCAGGCAGCCGATGGTGCAGCGTGATGGCAGCGTCGATGGCACCATGCGCGTATCCGCAGCACGGATAGAGCTTGATCGCGCACTCCGCAACCGTGTAGTCAACGCCCAGTCCGCGCGTAATCCCGAGCATCTCGTCGGAGGTGACGTCGTTCACGGTCAAATACGCGTGCGGACCTTCGAGCGGCGCCGCGGTGAAGCCGCGGGCGGCGAGGAGCGCTGCCTCGACGCCCACCGCGGCCGCCTGCGCAGCGTGTCCGGGCTTGCTGCTCTCTCCCATCCAGAGCGTATCGGCGCACGATGCGGGCAGGAGGTAGGCGGCGATGTTGAGAGCCTGGGTCAAGAGCGGAGCCGGCAGAGCGAGCACCCGACCAGCCGCGGCGGCGGCTCCGATGGCGCCCGCGGTGCCCGTCGTCAGCATGTGATGGCCCTGGTGGGGAAAGAGCGCAAGTGCCAGACGGTTGGCGACTTCATAGCCCGCGACCAGGCCCGCCATGATCTCCGACCCGGAGGCCTGCTGACGATCGGCGATGGCGAGTGCCGCCGGCACCACGGTCGCGCCCGGGTGGCCACCGCCCACCTTGTAGGTGTCCTCGAGATCGAGCAGGTCCGCGAGCCACGCATTGGCAAAGGCAGCCGCACGCGCGGGCACGCGCGACGTCACGCCGAGAGCCACCGCCTCCGGCTTGCCCCCGGACTCCTCGACGTAGACGCACATCGGACGTGCCTCGTCGAGATCTCGAGCGCTTATCATCACGCCGATCGTGTCGAGCAGAGCGAGGGCCATGCGCTCGCGGACAGATCGCGGCAGCTTGTCCGATTGCACCGATGCAGCAAACATTCCTAGCTGCTCTGAGATCGGGTCCATCGGCTCTCTCAGTCTTTCCGCCGCGGCTCACGCGCGGAAGCGGGGCGGGGAGGGACATCTGCTTGTATACCACTGCAATACCTCTGCGAGACATCGCCACGGTAGCCTGGGCGCGGGAGGCCTGTCAACCGCGCGGGCCAGGGGCCGGCACATGCCCTTTGATGGCTTCCATCGAGGTCGACAGCCGCTTGATTTCTCACGCGGCGCCCGATCTCCGTTGGCATTCCTCTCCCAATCGCGGCCCGCTGGCCGGCGTACTCGTCCTGCACGAGACGTTCGAGCAATGCCGACATCGAGGCGCTTTGCCGGCGACTGGCCAAGCAGCTACGCCGCCCTGGACGAGCGGGCTCTGCGGTCGCGTTTCGCCATCACCCGCCTTGGTAACGCAGAGCATAGCGCGTGCCGCGGGCCCGACCGGTCCGCCCAAGCACTCCTGATTGCTCGAGGCCACGGAGGGCTCGGCGGGCTAGCTCAGGCGAGATCCCGCAGAACCTCGCCACATCTCGCCTGCGCACCTCGCCACGGGCTGCGGCAAGCCGAAGCGTCTGCTCTTGCACCGACGTGAGGCGAACTCCACTCGCCAGCAGAGCCTCGACGAGCCCGTTACGACGGAGCTTGGGAAACACGATATCCGTCGCGGTCACCCACCCGTGCCGACGCCTCACCATGGCACGCCGGACCACGGCCTCGAGCTCTCGCACGTTTCCAGGCCACTCGTCTCTCGCCAGGACCGTCAAAGCCTCGTCGGTGAATCCACGAATGTCCAACCCGGAGCCGAGCCGTAGGTTCGCCTCCTTCCGGAAGTGGTCGACCAGAATCTCAATGTCATCTCTGCGAGCTCGTAGCGGCGGAACCTCGAGGACCGCGCACCACAACCGGTAGTACACGTCTTCCCGGAAGGAGCCCTGCTCGACCCCGGCTTCGAGATCCCGATGCGTAGCCGCAATGACACGGACGTCCGTGGTGAAACTTCGACTCGCTCCCACGGCCCGGCCCTCTCCCGCTTGAAGGAACCGAAGCAGCAGCGCCTGGGCCTCAGTGACCTGACCGAGGTTTTGTACCAGGCAGAGTGAGAGTCTACATCACAGCCAGCGACCGTGAAATGACGTTCATCGTGATGACGGGGTCATAGGCTTC
>Ga0306921_10000676_pt1 | contig 31326 bp, 26 predicted proteins | sample sta12Cox44000080_FD_203760 | JGI IMG/M metagenome (GOLD analysis project Ga0306921, IMG submission 203760) | Lab enrichment of tropical soil microbial communities from Luquillo Experimental Forest, Puerto Rico - statoxic.12C.oxic.44.000.080 (v2)... | ecosystem: Environmental > Terrestrial >... | reverse complement strand
CCAACGCCAAGCTTTTCGGGATGGGGGGTCCACGCATGGGGGAAGCAGGCGTCGAGCTGATCGCCGACTATCACGAAGTCGCTGTCGTGGGCATCACCGAGGTGCTGCACAAGGTTCCCACCGTGGTGCGCGTGCAGCGACACCTCGCCCGCGAAGCCGTACGCCGGAATGCCAGCCTGGGCATTTTGGTTGATTCGCCGGGCACCCATTTGGGCGTTGCTCGCCGGCTCAAACATCACCGCATTCCCGTCGGCTATTTTATCGGCCCGCAAGTTTGGGCCTGGCGTGCGGGTCGAGTCCGGGTCGTAAAACGCCTGGTCAGTCGCATGGTGGTGATTTTTCCGTTCGAGGAGAAAATCTATCAAGACGCAGGCGTGCCCGTTGGTTTTGTCGGACACCCTCTCGTCGACCTAGTTCGACCCTCGATGACCCGTGAGGAGTTTGCAGCCACACACGGGTTGAATCCCGAGACCCTGATCGTGGCGCTGCTGCCCGGCAGCCGAGCGAACGAAATCGCGCAGCATTATCCCGTTCTACTGGATGCTTGCGAACTGCTTGCTCGCGAGATGCACTCAATCGGGGGAGTGCAGTTCGTCCACGTCGCCCCCCTCGGGCTGGCGGCTGAGGTTCTCGCTCGCTGTGGCGACCGCCCTGGCCTGCCGATTAAGCGGATCCGAGGCCAAGCCTACGACGCGCTGGCCTCCGCCGACTGCGCCATCATAGCCAGTGGCACAGCAACCATCGAGGCGGCCCTTCTCGGAACACCCATGGTGGTGATCTACCGCATGGCCCGAGCTACGGCGGCGATTCTGCGGCGAATGGTGCGTGCGCCCTTCATCAGCATGGTCAATCTCATCGCTGAACGGCGCGTGGTTCCCGAACTGATCCAAGACGACTGCACGCCGAGGGCCGTGGCAGCGCACGTTCGATACCTCCTGGAAACGGCCGAGGCCAACGACGAGATGAAGACCGGCCTAGCCGAAGTCAGAGCCAAGCTCGGCTCCGGGGGAGCCATCGAACGCGCCGCGGAGATCTTCGCTCGCATGCTTTGATGCTCGGCCGGGCAACTGCTCGTGCTTATCTGGTATCCTACATAGACGAACCTGGTCGGCGATTCGGGATTCGGTAAGAGGGCCTGTTTGCCTAAGCTGTATCCATTGTCCTTCATTTTGACGATAGTTCTGAGCGGCGCCGCCGCGGCCCGGGCCCAGGCTCCGCACGCATTTCCCTTTCGGGCCTCGAACTATGACGTCGAGGTCATCCTGCGCCCCGACGATCAAACCATTCAGGCTCGTGCTAAGGTCGATTTTGTTGCCGCCCAGGTGGCAAAGACCGTCTTGGTCGAACTCCACCCGGATTTGCACGTGACGGCGGTCAAATCTTCTGATGGTCGCGATCTCGCTTTCGAGCGGGACAGCCATTCCCCCCTTCTGCTAACGGTCGCGCTTCCCGTTACGGCCACCCCAGGGAAGACCATCACCGTTTCGTTTGAATACAACGGCCCGGTTTCAAGCGAAGAAGATAGCCCTACAAAGGGCTTGCGGTTCGCGTCGGTGGACAAAACCAGCGCCTATCTCCTCCTGCCGGCACGCTGGTTTCCCCTTACCGATTACCCGTCCAATCGCTATACCGGCACGTTCAACGTCATCGTTCCGAGCGGCCTTGTTGTCGCTGGTACCGGCAAGGCAGACCCGCCCACGACTCGTCCCGGTGTCGGCAGGTCCGGTGAGCAGATGTCCTACATGTTCCGTTGCACGCAGCCTGCCCCGGTCGGAACCTTTGTCGCCGGCAATTTGAAGCTCACGCCGGCTCCCACGGAAGGCTATCAATTTTCCTTTTACACTGCGCCGGCCCAAGGTTCGACAGTCGGCTCCTATGCCGGTTCCCTCGGTCAGATCATGAACTACCTCACAGACACCTTTGGCCCCCTGTCCTCGGGCCAGCCCGCGCTGACCGTCGCCCAAATGCCCGACGGCTCGTTGCCCGGTTTTTCGGCGCCCGGTCTGCTTCTGATTAGCTCACACCAATGGACGAGCCGGTCAAACGACCGCATGCTTACCCAGCTCGCCGCTGCCCAGTGGTGGGGCAGCAGTGTGCTCCCTGCGACAGGAGACGACGTTTGGGTCACCGATGGCCTGGCCCGCTACACCGAAGCGATGTACGCCGAGCAGTCGGGCGGCGTGGCCAGTCTCAATCGCGCCTTGGAAGATTTTGCCGTTGGCGCCCTGATGTTCGAGCAGACCGCGCCCATTTCGCAAGCCGATCGCGTCGATGCCTACTCGGAGCGCTATCGTTCGATTGTCGACGATAAAGGCGCCATGGTTTTTCACATGTTGCGAGCCGAATTGGGAGACGACGCGTTCAACTCCTTGCTGAAGCAGTTCTATCAAGAGCACTCGGGCAAAACAGCCTCGATCGACTCTTTCGAGAAACTGGCAGCGAGCAGAGTTCGCCCGCCCAAGAGAGGCGAACCGCCCGTCAACCTCGCGTCTTTCTTCGCGCAGTGGCTTAACTCGACGGGGGTCCCTGAATTCTCCTTGGATTACACCGTCTATCGCACGCCGAAGGGTTTCCAGATTGTCGGCAAGTTGCACCAGGATCTGGACACGTTTCGGATGCCCGTGGAAGTCAAAGTCGAAACCGAAGGGAATCCCGAGCTTAAGAAAATCCTGGCCACCGGCACCACCACACCGTTTGAGCTGGAAACCTTCGGGCGCCCCAAGCCCAACGGTATTGCCATTGATCCGAACAATAATCTCCTGAAGTCCAGCCCCAAGCTTCGTATTCGCGCCACCGTCGCGCGCGGAGAAGCTCTGGCCACTTTAGGGCGATACTACGAAGCAATTCAGGAATATCAGCATGCCCTTGAAATCCAGCCTACCAATTCCCTCGCGCACTTCCGCACGGGCGAGGCTTACTTCTACCAGAGGAACTATCAGTCGGCGGCAAACGCTTTCCGCCAGGCCCTAGGCGGTGATCTCGACCCCAAATGGGTCGAGGTCTGGAGCCATATCTACATAGGGAAGATTTACGACATTCTGGGTCAGCGCGAACGTGCCGTGAACGAGTATAGCCTCGCCCAGCGCAGCAGAGATGACACCGCCGGTGCGCAGGCGGAGGCCACCCGCTATATGAAAAGCCCTTACAATCCCGACAATACCACGCAGACCGCGACGGCAACAGCCAGCGGCAATCCCGCTCAAACGCCCGCCCCGGCTGACGCCGCCAAAAATAACGAACCAAGCCTGAAGCGACGCACCGACAGCAACTAAGGGCCTTTCGGCTCGGTCAGCCCAGTAGGTGAGCTGCGCTGGGATTTGAGTCCTAGGTAAGCTTTCCAGAAAGCAGCTCGGAAAACACCTGCTCAAATACTTGCTGTGCGTCTTGGTCGAACAGCACGAAGTACACCTTTTCGAGAGACCTGGACTTTTCCAGGTGCTTTCCCGACTCGCGAAGCATGATTTCGGCGCATTCGCGAAGCGGAAACCCTGCGATTCCGGTTCCCACAGCGGGAAACGCGATCGACTTCAATCCCTTTTGATCTGCGATACGAAGGGCGTGCGCCGTAGAACTTTTAAGCGATTGCGCAGAGGTTCGGCCGCCCAGCTGCATGCTGGCGGCATGAATGACATGCCGTGCTTTCAGTTTTCCGCCTGAAGTGATTGCCGCTCCACCAATTGGAATCGCGCCAATTTCGTCGCATTCCGCCTGAATCTGCGGACCCCCTTTTCGGCGGATCGCCCCGGCTACTCCGCCACCCAATTTCAAGTCATTATTCGCCGCATTGACGATCGCGTCGGTATCCATCTCGGTGAGGTCGCCTTGGCGGATTTCGATCTTGCTTCGCAGGTCCATGCGGAAACTCCGCGCTTACACCAAAAAGATCAGCACCTTGCGCTCGAAGAAGTACAAAAAAAAGCCACCTCCTAAAGTCTGGCCATCCCGTTTTCGTCAAAGCCAATCACGACGCGTCCCCCGGCCACGACCACAGGCCGGCGGATCAGATTCGGCTCTTGGGCCATCAGCCGGATTGCTTCTTTCCGTGAAGGCGGGTTTTCTTCCATATGCTTCTTGCGGAAAAGCTCATTGCGGCTGTTCAGGAACTCCGTGTGGTCACGCTTTCCAATAAGCTTTTCGAGTTCTTGCGAACTCAAACGCTCCTTCGCCAGATCGCGAAAATAAAGCTGAAATCCTCGTTTCTCGAGGAATTTACGGGCCTTCTTGCAGGTCGTGCAATTGGGTTTGTGCAGGAATTGTACGACCTTACGTTGCTGACCTGACCGAGCCGCCTTTTTCCTTGGCATTCGCGATCTACCTCCTCGTCCCGAAACGTCGAAAGGGAAACGATTTCCCGCCGACCTGCGGTCTCATGCTCCCACGTCTTGCGCACATCTACAAACAGAAATTCGTGGGAAGGACTCGCTGGCCTTCATGCCGCTGGTTCAGCTCAAAATGAGAAAGGTTGATCCCGCTCGAGCGTTGAGAATCTAGTGTCCGCGGAATTTCGGTGTGCGCTTTTCCAAAAACGCCCTAAGGCCCTCGGCACAATCTTCCGAAACGAAGCAGTGAACCTGCAGGCGGTTCTCCTCGTCGATGGCCTGCTCCAAAGCGCGTTGGGCGTCGCTGATCATCGTGCGCTTCACGTCCCGATAAGCCAGCGGAGGCGCCGCGGCCATATGCTCGGCGAATTTCTTGGCCTCCGCTTCAAATTGATCATGCGGATAAATCTGGTAAACCAGCCCGATGCGATGGGCCTCTTCAGCGGATATACGCTCGGAAGTATAGAAGTACTCCGATGCTCGGGACCCGCCGACGAACCGCGGCAACAAGAACGTGGCGCCAAGGTCCGGGTACAGCGCAAGCTGCGCGAACGCCTGCTTGAACATTGCCTGATCCGAAGCAATTCGCAAATCGCAGGCGAGCGCCAGGCTCATTCCGCCGCCTGCCGCAGGACCGTTCACGGCAGCAATGACCAGCTTGGGCATCGCCGCGATGGCCAGAATCAGTTCCTTGCCCAGATTGAGCATCAGCTCAAAATCACGAACCGATTTGCGCTTCCGCGCTTCGTAGATGTAGTGGATGTCGCCCCCGGAGCAAAAACCGCGGCCCGCTCCGGTGATAATCACCGTTCGCACGGACTTATCATCGGCGGCGCGCAATAGGGCGTGTACCAGTTCCTGAAACATCTGCGGATTCAACGCATTGAGCTTCTCAGGTCGGTTCAAGCGCAGCGTGATCACCGCACCCGAGCGCTCTTCCAGGACCACTGGTCCAGCGGCTGTTTGAGTCGTGCTCATCCGAGCTTTCGTCTCCGCAAAGTCTTCTCCGGCTCGCTAGTCCTTCAGACTCTTGAGCAAGGCGGCCAGTTGCCTGAAGTATCGTTTCCTCACGCTCAAGCTGGCGCCGGCGTTTTGGGCGCTGGTCGAAGGAAGGACGAAAACGTGGGCGCCGTATAACCGTTCCTTCTGCAGGCCGAGCTTACACGGACGCCCGGTGAATTTCTCATACACCATCTTCCCGTTAAAGGCGATCACTTTCGGCCGCAAGTCCTCAAGTTTCTGCGCCAGCAGCACACGCCCTTCGGCAAACTCCTGTCGCTCGATTTCCTCGATTCCGCGCGTTGGGCGCTTCACGAGGTCTGTCATCCCGATGCCGAACTCGACCATTCGTCTGTCATCTTCGTAGCTAATTGGCTCCGGAATTACTCCCGATTCATATAGCATCGGCCAAAAATGATTATTCCTTCCGGCGTAATAGTGCCCGACGCGCGCCGAGCGGTCGCCCGGATTGGCGCCGACCAGGATCATTTTCATCCCTTTGCGCAAATAATCAGGCAGCGTTTTCATCTTCTGGGCTAGTTCCCTGCGGGTCTCATCCGCGCAATGGGAGCCAGCGCAAATCTGCGTACGCGCTCATACCCCAATCGACTCCTTGCGCTCTCGCTGGCTATGATAATACATTCCCGGCGGCGAGTTCGTTAAAGCTGTGCTACCCTTTCCTATGGGCAAATCCCCTATGAATTCGCCGAAACTCGACCCCATCCAAACGCACGCGCTGCCCTCCCAGGTGGTCAAGGCTGATGAGCCGCTGCTGGTCGCTGCTGCCAAGTCGGGGGACATGTCCGCTTTTGAAACGCTGGTTAATCGTTACGAGCGCAAGATCTTCCGCCTGACCCAAAACATCACTCAAAATCGCGAAGATGCCGAAGATGCCATGCAGGAGGCTTTCCAAAAGGCCTACGAGCACCTCGGCGAATTTGAGGGTAATTCTCGTTTCTATACCTGGCTCGTTCGCATCGCGGTCAACCAGGCCTTGATGAAACTCCGGCGCCGCCGTTCGAATGTGGTATCGCTTGACGACGAAATCGATACCGGCGAAGACATGATGCCCCGTGAAGTCGAGGACTGGGGCCCATCTCCGATGCAGCGCTACGAGCAGACCGAGCTGGCGGAGATTCTCTCCAAGGTCATCAGCGAACTCGACCCGCCTTTCCGAATCGTTTTCCAGTTGCGGGACATCGAACAACTGTCGACCGAAGAAACAGCCGAGGCGCTGAACCTGTCGATCCCGGCCGTTAAATCGCGGCTGTTGAGGGCGCGCTTGAAATTGCGTCAGAGATTGAATCAGTACTTTCGGCAAGGGGTAAATTCGTGAAGTGTAAAGATATCGTGAAAGAATTGGCGGATTACTTGGACGAAGCGCTCGATGCGTCCCTTCGCACGTCCATCGAAGAGCACTTGGGGAAGTGCAAGGATTGCCGGGTTGTCGTCGATACGACCAAGCAGACGATCGAAATCTTTTGCAACTCCGAACCGGCCCCGCTTCCTCCGCCGACCCGCGAGCGATTGCATCAAGCGCTGATGAAGCGCCTTCGCCGGCCTCGCGCCGGGATCACACCTCAGGCCTGAGCCGACGCCGCTTCCTGCCACATGGGGATTTCCCGTCCCATTCCCTTCTCACATGCGATCTCGTAAATCCTTGCGCCGACCACTACATCCTCAATCGCGATTCCATTCGACTTGAACAAGGTAATCTGGTTCTGGTTGGTGCGCGCCGGCGACTTTCCGGCCACTATATCGGCTAGTTCGCGCACCGTGGCCCAGCGCGATGAATCCGTTCCAAACGCTTGGATCAAATCGCCTGCCTCGATTTTGGACTGCTCGACGGAATCGACGGCCAGCACGTCGCATCTTCCTACCGCTTGTGCGCCGAGCTCTTGCTTTTCTGCAAAATTCGATCCGATCGCGTTGATATGCATGCCCGGCTCCAGCCAACTGCTCTCGAGCACCGGCTTGTTCGCCGTCGTAGCGGTGATAACGATCTCGGATTCCCGTACGGCCTTCTCAGCGGACGAAACAGCCACCGTCGGCACATCCAGCTTGGCGGTCATCTCTTTTGCGAACCTTTCACGCTTCGCCGCGTCGCGCCCGAACGCGCGAATGATCTCAAGCTTCCTGGCCAGCGCTACAGCCTCCAGTTGCGTACGCGCCTGTAGCCCCGTGCCGATGATTCCCACCGTTCGTGCGTCGGCTCTGGCCATGACTCGTGTGGCAACGCCGCTCGCTGCTCCCGTGCGCAACTGCCCGAGATAGTCCGCCTCTATCAGCGCGCACATTTCTCCGGAACGCGCGCTGAACAGCGGTACCAAAAAGCGCAGCCCATTGGGCGAAACCGTGTAGATCTTGAGCCCCATGTAACCGCCCATCAGATCTGACGCAGCCATGTAGTTCATGATCCCTTGGACGGCCATGCGTAGCCGCCGGCGAGGATGGCAAACAGCTGTGCCTTCTGCGAGCCGCCGAAAAGACGTTTCGACCAACTCGAGCGCCATCGGCATGGTTAGTATCGACTTTACGTCGGCTTCGGTCAGCAAGAGCGGCATGGCAAGGAACTCCTCAAAAGGAAATCGATCTGCCCAACAAGAAAATTATCAGAAGTTGAGGCGGTAGCGAAGAACCCGCGCCTCTGGTGCATCCAGCACCAGCAGTTCCTTCTGCGGGCTCACCGCCAGAGCCGGCGCCAGCCTTTTGCCCTGTCCAAGCTCGGTCGCAAGATCAACATCGAGCACGGAACGGCCATCGGTCGAGAAGACATGAAGCATTCGCCCGCCTGCGTCCATGGCAAAGAGGTAGCCGCGGCCCACGGCGATTCGATCGCTTATTCTTCGAATCGTGCCATCGGAGCTTGGGTTCAGGACGGCGAAAAAATGCCCGTCTCCGGTAAAACGCAAAATCCGATTCTGCTCTGGGTCGGCCACATACAGAAAACCATCGAAACCGTTGGCTACCGCCTTCGCTCGCACCTTCGACCCGCCCGCAGTCGGTACCCACGCTCGCAGCAGTCGGAATCGCGGAGTGTAGGTGAACAGCTTTCCCGCGTCGGTGTCGAGAATATGGATGGTGCCGTCATCTTCGACCGCAATACCCAGTGGATCTTCAGCGCTGATCCGCGTTCCCAACCGGATCTCGCGATAACGGTCTCCGCTCGGCAGAAAAACGGTTGCGCTGGCCCGCGCTGAATCTGTCACATAAATTGCGCCGCCGCTGTCTACCGTTATCGCTTGCGGATGTTTCAAGCCATCTTCCTCGAATGCAAGCAGGGGCGTCCCGCGTCGGTCGAACTTTTCGATAAAGTGGCTCTCGGCATCCACGATGTATGCGTCGCCAATAGAGTCGGTCGCGATGTCCACGGGATCACTGATTTGCCCGGGGCCGTTGCCCCGGACTCCCCACGCGCCGAGATAGGAAAGCGGTGCTGCTGGCGCTACTCGCGCTTGCGCCTCTGTTTGAGCATGCGAGCATCCTGTCGATGGCACGGCAACCGAGGAAACTAAGAGCAGCCACCCATATCTCCAGATCGCCGCTCGCCTCCCGGAAAAAGACGACGCACCGCCACCGCTATCCACGCGCATGCTTCTTCTTTACGGGCTCCGACCCGCCCTCCTTTACACGCCTTACCATCGTGCTGGCCATTCGATATTTGCGCTCCTCGGGAGCGCCGTTGCTCAAATCCTCAAATGCAAATATCACGTCTCCGCCCGGCGGAGCCGGCTGGGTTAGATTCACGGGCAGCTTGCCACAAACATCGCTTTCCACATAGGCGGTCTCATATCGCTCTTTGCGCTTGCCCCAGGTGAATACGCGCATCATCGTGAAATCGCAGGGCTGCCCTTCCGGACCGCGATTCCCAACCACGAGATATTGAGGTTTCCGTTCCCCCGCGGCGTCAACCACGTGACTCAGTTCGAACCAGGCCACGATGCGCATCGCTGCGGCGCTTGCATAATCCGGCAGGGGCTCGGGCACCTCGAGATCGATGAACCTGGCGAGAATCCATCCGGCAGCGCTGGTCTGATCGGGCAAATGCGCGCGCACCAGCCACCAGTCTTCCTTTCTGACTTGAGGAACTGCCGTATCGGAGGCCGCATCGGAGGGAGATCCGGTAGACGCATTCTTCTCCTCAACAGCAGGTGAGGCGCCGGAAGTTGGCACTTGAACGGCCTTCCGCTCGAAAAGGTCCACTGGCACGCCCTTGTTCAGCTGCCGCAGGCGTGGTGTCTCGCGCCCGGCTTCCAGGTGCAGATTGCTGATCGCATGCGTGTGACCGCGAGCTTCAATTGGCGCCTTGCTTGCCGCCACCTCCAAATCATTCGCCCGCTGCCAGAGATCTGCGGAAAGCAAATCAGCTTCGCTGGTCCATCCGATCGAGCCGCCTGTGGTTTGCACCCGCACCTGGTCTTCTGACCGCCCCAGCACATCGAGTCGCTCGCCATATTTCACCGTCGCCACCGGTGCACGAACTTGTGCTGTCGTACTCCACAAGGTCAGCTCGCGATTGCCCGCATAAACGACTTCCCGCGGGCCGGCCGCGTGGCGGAACCGAAAATACAGCGCCGCGCTGATGACCAGCACGACCATGAATCCGATGAGAATCTTTCGCATCAGACCCCGCCGCCTGTGACTACACGCATGCCCTGCCGACTGAATTTCATGCTGACGTCTCCGAAGGCAAGCTAGAATTTTACACCCACCTGCGAACGCGACGGTTCGATGGTCCACAAAAAGCCACTACTATGTCCGAGGAGGGGGACCTTGCGCCCTCTGCTACAATCCGGCACAAGGCGAGAGGTGCCCTGGCTCAGGTCGCTCCGCGTCCCGACCACGAGAGGCGCGGCGGCTGGGCGTTCACCCTCCGCTTGCTTTGCAGGCACTGCCTTAGGAGAGTCTGAATGCAGGCACTCGAAAAATTGAGGCCGCTCGCGCTCCTGCTTCTGCGCCTCGCGCTAGCTGCCGTCTTCATCTATCACGGCTACCCGAAGCTTTTCGGACACACCCACGAGAGCATGCAGAGTTTCGTCCACCTAGGTTTGCCCGGGTATTTCGCCTACATTTCCGGACTGCTTGAATTCTTCGGCGGCTGCACGCTCATTGTCGGGTTGTTCACGCCGATCGCCGGCTTGCTGCTGACCATCGAGATGGTTATCGCTATGTGGAAATCGGGCCGCCTGACCAGCGATCCCATGGCCGTCCGCGGTTACGAATTGCCCCTGGCGCTTGCCGTCAGCGCCTTTGTCCTCGCCACCTTTGGCGCTGGCCTGCTCTCGCTCGATCACGCACTGTTCGGCGGCGGCCGCTCCGCCCCTCGCAAATCCAAGCAAAAAGGCTCAGCGAGAGGCTAGCTCTGGCAGGTTGCCGGCGGCTGCGCTAGGCGCATCGCCAAAACACCGGGCCCTTGCCGCAGTTGCTAGCCTCTGCCGTCGACTCTCACACCTAGGGGCCTCCCCTAGTGGGAACCAGGAAACTCATTGGAAAAACGCCCGGCCAACGTGGCGTCCCCTCAGCGCTGACCTTCTGTCGGGTGGCAACTCCAATCCGAGCACGCCGCCAGAAAGCGATCAGAAACGGTCCCTACAGAGCCTGCGCTATAATGAATAATTCGCGAGCGCTCGTTTTCGGCGCCGAGGCTCGGAGCCCATGAATTTCAAGCTGGCCAGCGATTACGAACCCCGTGGCGATCAGCCGGAAGCGATCGGACAACTGCTGCACGGTGTGCGCGATGGCGAACGCCATCAAGTGCTGCTCGGCGTTACCGGCTCTGGCAAAACCTTCACGATGGCCAAGGTCATCGAGCAGGCCAATCGCCCAGCCATTGTGCTTGCGCACAACAAGACACTCGCCGCCCAGCTTTTCCACGAATTTAGAGCCTTTTTCCCGCAGAATGCGGTCGAATACTTCGTCAGCTACTACGATTACTACCAGCCCGAAGCCTACGTACCGGCCAGCGACACGTTCATCGAAAAAGAAGCGACGATTAACGATGAACTCGACAAGCTGCGCATGAGCGCGACACGCTCGCTGTTCGAGCGGCGCGACGTGATCGTCGTCGCGTCCGTTTCCTGCATTTACGGCATCGGTTCGCCCGAAGCCTACTACGGCATGATGCTCATGCTCGAAACGGGGCAGTCGGTTGCGCGCGAAGCGATCCTGCGAAAGCTAGTAGAGATTCAATACGACCGCTCCGAAGACCTGCGCCGCGGTACCTTTCGCGCGCGCGGAGACATGGTCGAAATCTATCCGCCATACGAAGATTTCGCCGTGCGCCTCGAACTCTGGGGCAGTCAGATCGAGGCGCTGCGGAAAATCGATCCATTGACGGGCGAAATTCGTTCGCGCGAAGGTGAAATCACCCGCCTGCCAATCTATCCAAAGTCGCATTACGTTTTGCCCGCTGCACAGCGGGAGCGCGCGATCCAAACCATCTACGAAGAACTCGATTGGTGGAAAGGCGAACTTGAGCGCCAGGGAAAAATCGTGGAGGCCCAGCGCGTAGTGCAACGCACGCATTTCGATATCGAAATGATGCGCACGATCGGCTATTGCCACGGCATCGAGAATTATTCACGGCACATGTCCGGGCGTTTGCCAGGCGAGGCTCCGCCGACTCTGCTCGATTATGTTCCCTCCGATTATCTGCTCTTCATCGACGAATCACACCAAACCATCCCCCAGTTGCGCGGCATGTATGCAGGCGACCGTTCGCGCAAACAAACGCTCGTAGAGTACGGTTTCCGCATGCCTTCTGCGCTGGACAACCGGCCGCTCAATTTCGAGGAGTTTGAGCACCGGACGAATCAAGTCATCTACGTTTCCGCGACGCCCGGCCCGTACGAGATGACGAGGTCAGGCGGCATTTTTGTCGAGCAAGTGATTCGGCCGACGGGACTGGTCGATCCGGAAGTCGAAGTGCGGCCGGTGAAGGGGCAAGTCGACGACCTGCTCGAAGAGATTCACGTGCGGGCCGCCCGGGGCGAACGCGTTCTGGTAACCACATTGACAAAGCGCATGGCGGAGGATTTGGCGGAATATTTCGGCGAGGTCGGCGTCCGCTGCCGTTATCTGCACTCGGAAATAGAGACGCTCGAACGCGTGCGCATTCTGCGCGATCTACGTCGCGGCGAATTCGATGTGCTCATCGGCATCAATCTCCTGCGTGAAGGACTTGACTTACCGGAGGTTTCTTTAGTGGCCATCCTCGACGCAGACAAGGAAGGCTATCTCCGTAGCGCGACCTCGCTAATCCAGACCACCGGGCGCTGCGCGCGTCACCTTGAGGGCAAGGCCATCCTCTACGCCGATCAAATGACCGATTCGATGCGCCAGGCCATCGCCGAAACGAATCGACGCCGCGCCAAGCAGGAAGCCTACAACCGCGAGCACAATATCACGCCACAATCGATCGTGAAGTCCGTCGATATGCAGCTTGCTCGGATCATCGATGCCGATTACGTCACGATTCCGAGTGACGATGCGGCTGTTGGCGAAATTAGGACGGAACAGCAACTTCTGAAGACGATCGAACAACTGGAAGCGCAGATGCGCGAAGCAGCTAAAAACTTCGAGTTCGAACGCGCCGCCGCGCTGCGCGACAAAGTTCGTGCCCTCAAGCAGCGCGACCTCGGCTTTTTGAGCTCGACCGAAGCGGGGGCCAGCCCACCGGCGCCGTCCCCCCGCGAACCGGCTGCCGAACCGCAAGGCCAGCCCACGACGACAGAGTTACCGGCGAGTGCATCGACTGAGACCGCCCTAGGCAAGTCAGCGGCAGTTCGAGCACGCTTTCGGCGATAGGAGTGGAAATTTTTCGAACCCAGGCCAGGGCTCGCCCGGCTGGCCCAATAACTTCTCGGGCATCTCGGCGGCCGCTGGGGCCGAAAGAGACGACCGCTGGCTCCGGGATGGAGAAGACTTAGACGACCCCGCGCTTTAATTCCTCGATTGGATAAAACCTGCCGCGCCAGAGGATTCCGCGCCGCCACAGCGTCGCAATTGTGGAACGCGCAAGCATCCAGGCAAATAGGAACGCGCCCAGCGGATACGTCAGGGAGTAGCACAGCGGCGAATCCAGTTCGTATGACACGCCTGCCGTCGCGAGCAGGGGCAGGGCTGTGGCGATCAATGCAAAGACCCGCGCCCATCCGTGAGCCCAGGGCAGAGCTCCCACCGGCATTACGCACAGCAGCAGTATGGCGCCGATTTGCGCGACTGCACGCCACAGCTTGAATCCAGTCGCTGCGAAGAAATTCTTCTCGGTTCCGCGAATCGTATCGCCCAGGCCGGCGTGCCAGTGAACAGTGACGGCAGCGCCCGCCCTGGCGACTCCCGATCGGACTCCGGCTTCCTTGGCGAGCTTGCCGAGTTTCATATCGTCAACCACTTCCATCGCCAGTCGACGATGGGTCCCCAGCTGCTCATAGGCCGTGCGGCGGATCATCTGAAAGGCGCCGACACCCGAATAGCCGGACGCGCGCCTGTTGCTAGCCTCCCAGGGGCGCGTGCCAATCATGAAAGCTATCCCGAAAAAAGTCATGATCAGCTTTTCGCCAAAGGTGAACATTTTCGCGCCGCACAGAAGCGTCAAGTGGTCCCAGTTTCTCTGATTGGCGAGGGTGAGCGCGCGTCCGAGCACATCGGGCGCGAAGTGAACGTCCGCGTCGGTGAAGACGAGCCATTCACCGCTCGAATGCTCATAGGCTTGTTGCAAAGCATGGGGCTTGCCGAGCCAACCGCCGGGCAGTGAGCCGACACGTATGGGTTTGAGATGCGGGTTTTCTCGAGCGGCTTGCTTGAGGATGGTGTGCGTTCGGTCCCTCGAGCGATCATCCACGGCGATCACTTCATAATCCGGATAGTCGAGGGTGAGCATTGTGGCGAGTGCATCGGGCAATTTTTCTGCTTCGTCGCGGGCCGCAAACAGGACGGAAATCGCGGGGCCCTTGGCGTCCAGCGACGCAAACGCAGCCTCAGCGATCGATGGAATCGAACGTATTCCCCGCGCCAGCACAACGACTTCGATCATCCAAAACACGGCCGTCGAAGCCAGCAAACCTGTCCAGAACAGGTGCAACGTTTTTTCTCCACGACAAAGATGCTCGCCAAGTTATGCTATCGCCATTTGAACCGCGGCCCCCAACAAAGGCCTCGTTCAACCGCTCTAGAATACGCAGCGGGTTGGAATAGCGCGAGAAGTCAAAGTGAAACGCACGCTTTCGATCGTCGGGGCAGGACGCGTAGGCCGAGCGCTTGGCAAGCGCCTGTGCGAGCGCGGCTGGGAAATCGGCGCGGTTGTCACGCGTTCAGCGGCCACGGCACGGGCGGCTGTGCGCCTAATCGGAGCCGGGATTCCCAGCGTGGCCATGGGCCTAGATGTGCTCGCAGCAGACGTTATCCTGGTCACCGTTCCCGATGACGAGCTTGCCAGTGTAGCTCGGTCGCTGGCCAAGATGGCAGGGCACGGTTGTCGCGGGAAGATCGTGCTGCACACCAGCGCTACGCTTGATCAATCCGCGCTTCGACCACTCGCTCGCTCGGGTGCCGCGACGGGTTCCCTTCACCCCATGCAGGCGTTTGGCGGCAAAATCGTTCCGAACCTCAAAGGCATGATTTTCGGCATTGAAGGAGATCCCAAGGCGCGCCGTTTGGCGCAAGCGATGGCCGTCACGCTCGGCGGAGTGCCGGTGACCATCGATACGCGGGACAAGCCCATTTATCACGCGGCCGGAGTGATGGCGGGCGGCGGCCTATATCCGATCGTCGAAGCCGGGATGCAACTGCTGATGGGCATTGGATTCACGCGAGCGCGTGCGGCGCAAACACTCTTACCTTTGCTGCGGCAAATCCTCGATAATATAGAACGGATCGGGCCTCGTGCCGCGTGGACCGGGCCGCTTTCGCGGGGCGACTACCAAATTGTCGCGATCCACTCGCGCGCGCTCCGTCGTTACCCGCGCGAGATTCAGCAATCGTATCATGCGCTGTCACTGTTGGCTGGCCGCCTACTTTCCAGGATGCCGGCGGCGGCGCTGAAGCAAATCAATCATGCCTTGAAAAAAGAACGGAGGAGGAAACTTGAATCCTGAGCCGAAAAAGCTGCACATCCCGGTCGAGCACACTACACTCGCCAATGGCCTGCGAGTTGTGGCCTCGCCGGACCACTCGGCGCCGTTCGTGACGGTCGGCGTTTACTACCAGATTGGATTCCGCCTGGAACCGCGAGGGCGCAGCGGTTTCGCGCATCTTTTCGAGCACATGATGTTTCAGGGATCCGAGAATGCGGGAAAAATGGAACATATTCGGCTGATCAATTCCTCCGGCGGGCTGCTGAACGGCACGACAAATTACGACGTCACGAATTATTTCGAGTCGGTTCCGTCAAACGCGCTTGAACGCGTCTTGTGGCTCGAGGCGGATCGCATGCGCGCGTTGAGGGTCGACGAGGACAATCTCCGCAATCAGCGCGATGTGGTGAAAGAAGAAGTGCGCGTCAACGTTTTCAACCAGCCCTATGGCGGCTTCGCCTGGCTGGATCTGCCGCCCGTCGCGTTTCGCAGTTGGCCCAACGCACACAATTTTTACGGCGACTTTGCCGATCTCGACGCGGCCACGCTCGCTGATGTACAGCAATTCTTCCGGACATATTACGCGCCCAACAATGCCGTGCTGCTCATGCTTGGCGATTTTGATCCTAGCGCGGCGTTCGCATTAGCGCGCCGATATTTCGAGGAGATCCCCGCGCAACCATTGCCGCCGCGCGCCGATGTCAGCGAGCCGCCGCAAACAGAAGAACGCCGTGGCGAGGTGCTTGAAAAGCTCGGTCCTCTTCCGGCCATTGCGATCGGCTACACCCTGCCGCAGCGCGAAACGGCGGACTGGTACGCGGCGGCGATTCTCGATCGCCTGCTGCACGGTGGCCGGGCAGGCCGGGTATATCGCAAACTGGTCCTCGAAGAACAGATCGCCGTTGATGTTGACGGCAGCGCGGAGGCACTGGATACCAACGGGCCAACCCAAATGGTGACGCGCATATTTCACAAGCCGGAGTTCACTTCTGAAGGCACCGTCTCGGTATTCGACGAAGTCATTGAGGATTTGCAGCAACGGGGCGTTCCCCCAGATGAGCTCGACGCGGTGAAAGTGAAATTCCGCGCCGATTATTACTCGATGCTCGAGGGCGGCATGGGTTCCTACATGCCCCGCTTTGGCTTGATGCACTACTTAGCCTGCTTCACACTGTTTGATGGCGATCCGGATCGCATTAACACGATTCTTGACGAGTTCCTTCGCGTCTCGCCGGAGCGCGTTCAGCAGGTCGCAAAAAAGTATCTGGTGTCGCAAAATCGCGCGATTCTTTTTCGCCGCCCCCTTGGGGCGGGAGGACCCCAATGACGTCGATGAGCGCACCGGCGACTTCCCTCTCGCAGCGCACGAGTCCGCCGCCGCTTGCGGCGGAACATCCCGCGGCCTGGCCGAAGCGAACCGCGGTCACTTTAGACAACGGACTGCAGGTCGTGCTGGCCGAATCGCGCGCCTTCCCGAAAATCTCCGCGCAGCTCTATTTTCGCGGTGGCAATGCCGTGGTCGCACACAGCGCGCCGGGCCTTGCTGAAATGACCGCAACGGTGGTGCGCACGGGCACGGCCTCCCGCTCCAGCCGCCAGATCGAAGAAGATCTGCGGCGCATGGGGGCCAGCCTGGGCGCGACTTCGGGAGCGGACTCCAGCGTTCTCTCGGCGTCGGGCCTTGCCGAGTTCTCATCCGCGATTCTCGAACTCATGGCCGATCTCACCCGCCATGCCGCCTTTCCACCTGACGAATTCGAACGCGAGCGCCGCCAACACTTGGAGGAGCTGAAGATCGAGCGCAGCACTCCCGGCTTTCTCGCCAACGAGCGGCTGCGGCACGTTCTCTTTGGCCAACATCCCTATGCAGTGCTCGCGCCTACCGAGGATCAGGTAGCCGCATTTCGCCGCGAACAGCTTGTTGACTTTTATCGGATGAACTACGTGCCGGCTGGCTCACTGCTTCTGGTGGTCGGCGATTTCAGCACGGATTTGATGCTCGATCAGGTCCAGGGAGTTTTCGGCAGTTGGACCGCACCGAAATCTACGCCGCCCGATTCTCCCGCTCCCCCCCGTCATTGGGGACGTCGCGTGCATCTGGTGCACAGGCCAGGCACCGTGCAGACGCAAATTCTGCTCGGCAACTTGAGTGTCACGCGCCGCGATGCGGACTGGTACCGCCTGACACTGGCAAACTCAATTTATGGCGGCGCGTTCCACTCCCGCCTAGTCATCAACATTCGCGAACAAAAAGGCTACACATACAGCCCCGGAAGCGCTCTCAATCCTCTGCGCCAGCAGGGCTATTTCACCGTACGCGCTGCCGTTCGCAATGACGTCGTCGCCGCTACAATGGCCGAAATTTTCTACGAAATCGATCGCATGCGCGCGCTGCCGGTTACGGCAGAAGAACTCGATAGCGCACGCAATTATCTGAGCGGGGTATTTTCGTTGGGCGTTGCGACCCAGAGCGGTCTTCTCGGCCAGCTTTCAACCGTTTATCTCGATGAGTTGCCGGAGGACTACCTGGAAACCTACCGCGAAAGAATCCATGCGCTGACAGCCGATGACGTGCTCACTGCCGCGCGCCGCCACTTTGACTCCGCGAATGCACAGATCGTGCTGGTTGGCGACCGGGATCAAATCGGCGAGCAAGCCGCTCTGTTCGGCCCCGTGACCCAGTACGATGCTGGTGGGAACACTGTCTGTTGAGGGACATTGCCGCTATCGAAGACTGACCACTTACCGAAGAATGCCACTGCCGTTTGTGGCGGGGGCCGGGCGGTGCTTGGCGAAGAAAATTCCCCGCCGCCGCACTCGACTAACCTGAACGCCGCGGCACACAAGCCTGAAGTGGTTCGCTCGCCGAGCGATGAGCGAACATTAACATTGTTTAATCTGCACTTCATTTGACTGAATGGGCGGGGCCACATACCATTACGGCGGGGTGGGCGTGGGCCGCGCGACTGGCGCCAAGGGAAGGGCCATGACATCTGGGCGTTTTTTCCTCTCTCCAAGTTCCGCTCTGTGTATCGCCACTCTGGCAATCGCAACAACACTCGGCGGCTTCGCGCTGCGAAGTCAAAAGGCGATGGCGGCGGCAGCTGAACCGGCCCCGTCTGGCTACCGCCTCGTCAAAACGATCAAGGTCGGCGGCGAGGGCTTCTGGGATTACCTCAATTTTGATTCGCCGACGCGCAGGCTGTTCATCTCCCGTGGAAGCAAGGTGATGGTGCTGAACGTCGACACCGAAAAAGTCGTCGGCGAAATTCCGGACACGCCGGGAGTGCATGGAATCGCTTTCGCACCAGACCTGGGAAAAGGCTTCACTTCGAACGGTATGGCCGGCACCATTTCGATTTTCGATCTGAAGACCCTCCAGGTGACCGGCCACGCGCAGGCAGAAATGAATCCGGACTGCATCATCTACGACCCGGCAACCAAGCGTGTCTTCGCGATGAACGGGCGCAGCGGCTCTGCAACGGTCCTCGACGCCGACACCGGCATGGTTGTGGGAACGATCCAGATCGGTGGGAAGCTCGAATTTGCCGCAGCCGACGGCAAAGGCCACGTTTACGTCAACGTTGAAAACAAGAGCGAAGAAGTCGAGATCGATTCCCAGAATATGACCGTCATGGCGCATTGGCCGCTCGATCCCTGCAAAGACCCTTCCGGACTCGCGATCGACGCCAAGAACCGCCGGCTTTTTGCGGGCTGCGGCAACAAGATGATGGCCGTGATCAACGCCGATTCCGGACGGGTGATTGCCACGCCCGCCATCGGGGCGGGGGTCGATGCCAACGCGTTCGATCCGGCCAGCGGATATGCATTCGCTTCCTGCGGCAGCGGAGTGCTGAGCATAGTTCACGAGGATTCGCCGGATCAATTCAGCGTCGTCGAAGATGTGCCTACGCAGCAGGGAGCGCGGACCATGGTTCTTGATCCAAAAACGCACGAAGTCTATTTGGTGACCGCGCAGTTCGCTCCGCCAGCCGCACCGACGCCCGATAATCCGCGGCCGCGGCCAAGCCTCGTGCCCGACTCTTTTGTGGTTTTGCAATTCGGGCGTTAGTCGGTTCTACAAAAGCTGGTGAGTCTTCGAGGCGGATTTGATCTCGAGCGGCACTTGGTCCGCGATTTCCAGCCCGTAGCCCTTTAGGGCCACAACTTTGCGAGGAAGATTGGTCAGTACGCGAATGCGCCGCAACCCAAGATCTTTCAGAATTTGCGCCCCAATTCCGCTTTCGTGCTGGATCACGCGCTGTACGCTCGGATCGCGCTCTACATGCTCGCGGTGGTGATAGAGGATGCGAGGCAGCGGAGCTCCCTCCTCTGTTCGTGTATCGATTCGAAACCCGCGGCCGGTTTGATGCAGATAGACGAATACACCACGGTTTTCCACTGCTATGGCTGCAAGCGACCGTTCCACCATTTCGCGGCAATCACACTCGGTCGAGCCCAACACATCGCCGGTCAAGCAGTGCGAATGAACGCGCACGAGCGGTGGAGGGTTCTGTGCGGTAAATCCCTCCCCGTTCTCTGAAATGTCGCCACGGAGCAGCGCTACGTGCAACTCGTGATCCACATCGCTCGAATACGCGATCATGCGGAATTCGCCGTATTTGGTAGGGAGCGTCGACTCGGCAATGCGCCGTACGTTTCGCTCGTGATGCATGCGATAGCGAATGAGGTCCGCAACGGTGACTAGTTTCATCCCCTGCTGTTGGCAGAACTCGACGAGCTGCGGCGTGCGCGCCATGGTGCCGTCGTCGTTCATGATTTCGCAGATCACGCCGGAGGGATCGAGCCCGGCGATGCGAGCCAAATCAACGGAAGCCTCTGTCTGCCCTGCGCGCACCAACACGCCTCCATTGCGCGCTCTCAGCGTATAAACATGCCCGGGCCGGGCCAGATCGTCCGGCTTGGTGTAGGGGTCGGTAGCCGCAAGAATGGTGGTCGCCCGGTCCCACGCGCTGGTGCCCGTCGTCGTACCGCGCTGCGCGTCGATCGGCTCGCAGAACGGAGTGCCGAATGCGGAGGTGTTGCGCGGCGAAATCGGCTTCAGGTCGAGTTCCTCGCAGCGCTTTTCGGTGAGCGAGAGGCAGATCAAGCCGCGCCCATATTTGGTCATGAAATTGACGGCCTCAGGTGTGATTTTTTCCGCCGCCATGGTCAGATCGCCTTCGTTTTCGCGGTCTTCATCGTCAACGAGGACAATCATCCGCCCCTGGCGGATCTCCTCGATCGCCTCTTCGATGCTTGCAAATGGTCCTCGACTTTCAGTCATGGTGACAACACCAGCCTCGCTCGACTATAGCGGATACAACCGCTCTCCAGCAATCAAGCCAATCAAGGAGAACCCCGGGTGAGGCCCCTTCCCGTCCGGTCTGGCAAGCTTCCCATTCAAACCGATTACGCCGAGGCGAATTTCGTGGCGCGCTCGTCCCAAACGGAAACAGCCAACGGCAATGTGGCCCGCAAGCGTGTTCCGGCCTCCGTTGAAATCAGCTCGAGCTTGCCTCCAAACTGCCGAAGCCGATGGTTCATGCTTCTCAGGCCCACCCCCGCCGTACCGACCCAGTCTCGCGCAGATTCTTCCAGTATGCCGGGCGGAACTCCCCTCCCTCGATCGATTACCTCCAGAACTACTGCCTCCAGCGTGCGCCCTAGAACGACCTCCGCCGTTTCGCTCCCAGAGTGTCTGTGCACGTTCGTCAAGCTCTCCTGCAGAACTCGAAACAGGATCAATTCCGCATCGCGAGGCAAGCGCTCGAAGTCTTCAGGAATATCGAAAGTGGCACGGATTCCGCTGCGCTTTGAAAAGCCATCAACATACCAGGGTATGGCCGATCTCAACCCCAATTCTTCGAGCATGGGAGGGTACAGCAGATAGGAAATCGTCCTCACCTCTTTGACGCATTCCTCGGCCAGGGCCGCACACTGCTCAATCTCCCGTTTCGCCGCGCGTACATCCTTTCCGAGCCGGTCATAGCTGACCGAATCGAGTTTCATCTTGAGTACGGCAAGGTATTGTCCGAGGCTGTCGTGCATTTCCTGGCCGATGCGCTTGCGCTCTTCGTCTTGCATGCGCAGCAACTGCAGGGAGAGTTCGCGCAGCGATTGTTCGGAAGCTTGCAATTTCTCGCGAGATTCTTCGATGGCCTTTTGCGCGAGCATGCGTTCGGTAAAATCCCGGGTGATCCTAGTGAAACCCACGAGCCTTCCCAAATCGTCCCGCAGAGCTGTCAGAATCCCGTTCGCCCAAAATCGGGTGCCATCCTTGCGTACCCGCCAGCCTTCCGCCTCAAACCGCCCTTCTTTTGCGGCGAGTTCGAGCTCCCGGTGGGGTTTTCCCGCCTGCGTCTCTTCTTCCGGATAGAAGCGCAAAAAATGCTTCCCTAAGATTTCAGCGGCCTTGTAGCCTTTGATGCGTTCGGCGCCGGCGTTCCAGGTGACCACTCGACCCTGTGGATCCAACCCGAAGATCGCGTAATCCTGCACCGCCTCAACGATTAACCGGAATCTCTCTTCGTTTTCCCGTAGGGTTTGCTCGGCTCGCCGGCGTGCCGCCATATCCGAGCGAAGCGCCAGGCCAGAAACGCCGATGAGAATGAAAGCGGCAAGGCTCCCAGAGACGATGAGTAGATTGATTTCATGATCAGATTGTAGTGCGGTTTCGCGCCGTTGGCTCAGCAAATCCAGCTCCACAGTCTGCATCTCCGCAGCGATTGTGCGAACTTCGCCGACCGACCTCCGGATCGATGACTCCAAATCAGCGAGTCCCGATTCGCTGAGCTGGTCGGACCGGCGCAAATCAACCTCTTGCTGAATAAGTCGCAGGCTGTTGCCCATCACCGCTTCCAAACTGGCCAGCCTGTGCTGCTGGTCGGGGCTATCTTGTGACAGCGCACGCAGGTTTTTAAGATGATCGCCGATGTTTTGGCTCCCCTGCCGGCAGGTGGTTAACGCCGCGCTATCGCCCGAAATAACGAAACTCTGGGCGCAAGCATCCGCGTCATTCAGACCCTTTTCTGTTGCTTCAAGCTCTCGCAGCACTTCCTGGGTGTGCGAGACCCAGCCGTTATCTTCTACGACGCGCCGCGCGGCCCGGTACTGCATTCCCCCCAGGGCGACAATGCTGGCCAAAGCCATGCCCACGGCGAGGCCAACCTTTGTTTCGAGCGACAACTTCATTTTCGGTGTGAACGCAGCGGCGCTCGTTTTCGTCAAACGGTCGATAATCGGGCTAGCCCCACTGCCCGCCGTAGTGTCCGGCACGCTCCTAGCAGGGTTTGAAGGAACTGCCGCCGGCGGTACCTCGGCGTTCATAATCCGATCTCCAAGCTCCTGGCAAGCAATCCGCTAGAGCCAGAAGCGCGCATCCTCTTGGCAGTAGAATGATAAATATATCATCAGGCTAGGCAGGCCGCAGGGCCGAACCGGCTTTTCCCAAAATGCAACGTAATGACATCCATCTCCGCACAAGGTATTCTTTCGCTTGCCCATTTCCCACATTCACCATCCCACTTTTCTCTTTTTTGCCGCCCTGGTGGCCGGAACTGTCAACTCGGTCGCCGGAGGCGGAAGCTTCATCTCCTTTCCCGCCTTGCTTTTCACGGGCATGCCGGCCATACCCGCGAATGCAACGAATACCGTCGCTCTCTGGCCAGGTACACTGGCCAGCACGGTGGCTTATCGGAGCGCGTTTAAAGGGGAGGCCCGCCGACTGCTGCCCCCCCTGCTAGGGATCTGCGTCATAGGAGGTATGTTGGGGGCGGTGATCCTGCTGCGAACGCCGCCAGCCACTTTTCTGCGTCTCGTTCCCTGGCTGCTCTTGCTGGCAACCCTCCTGTTCGTCTTCAGCGGACAGATGACGGCTTGGATTCGCCGTCGCTCCGGTCATGCGCCGGGCGACAAGAGCATTCCGCGCGGCCTGTTCATAGCGGGATTGCTGATTCAGCTGATCATCGCGATGTACGTGGGATATTTCGGTGCCGGCACAGGGATTCTGGTTCTCTCGCTGCTTGCGCTGCTCGGAATGGAAAACATCCATGCCATGAATGGCATGAAAACACTGCTCGTGAGCGTGGCAAACGGCGTCGCGATTATCACCTTCGTCTGGGCTCGCGTGATTGTTTGGCCCCAGGCTCTGCTGATGATTCTGGGAGCAGCGGTTGGGGGCTATGGGGGAGCCTATCTTGCGCAGAAAATGAATCCTCAGCACGTCCGGGTGCTCGTGATCGCAATCGGCTTCGCGATGGCAGCCTACTTTTTCTGGCGCCCTTGATGGGCGAAGACTCCCTGCTTCAAGGGGTGAAGCGGGAGTGGAGGGCCGGGTTTGGCGAGAGGTTATGAGCTAGCTCCACTCCTGGCATCGGCGTCCTATCGTGTGTCCTGCGGCGAGATCACCAGCGCCAGCAGCTGGTTGTCACTGCTTGGCTGATACTGCACGGTTGCCATTGAACCAGTGCTAGTCCGTGCGGTCACCTGGGTATTTTGGTTGACGACAAACTGCATGGTCCGCTTGTCGTTGCCGTTGTTCACTTCGAGGGTTATCGATCTCTTATCGGGTGCAATAGACACTACTTTGCCGGAAACAGACTTAGCCTGTTCTGCTTGATCTTGTGACTGAGACTGCTGCGGTAGCGCCACCCCGCGGGCTGGCGTGAGCAATAGCAGGCCGGCCGCAGACAAGGACAACCACAGTCCTCGTTTCAAATTCATAGTCCTCTCCTTCCAAGTGGCCGGGACCGAGCACACCGCGCATCTTTGCTGCCATACGGGCCTATACTTACGGTTTTGATAAGCTCCTTGCACTCAAGCTGTTAGGGGCCCTCTTCGAACCTCCAAGAAACGTTGTCGGCTAAGCCGGCCGAGTGAGGCACGTGGGTGAGAGCTTTTTTCCTAGAACTCGCGGATTTTTCCCTAAGGTGGCCACGGTATGCGTTCCAAGCTTGAGTGCTGTGACTGGATTTTTTCCGCCCAACCCCGCCTGCGTTTCATCTGATCGGACCGGCTCTTAGCTCCCCCTGTTCCACTGTCGTGCGAGCCGACCGGCCCGCCCTGCTGTCAACTAAACTCGTCGAGGCTCGGACGGCTCAGCAGAAAACGACCGAAAGGCGCGCAGTTTCCCTTTGTGTCTGCTCGGTGCGATTTTGCCTGTACTCGCGACGCGGGACCTACTGAGAATCAGGACTAGGCGGGTGGTGAAATGAACGACACCCTCGGTGTGCCTGCCAAGGCGGCGCAAATTTTGCATCGAGAGCGCGTCGAAGCGGTTCCTTCGAGCATCGAAACCTGGCAGGGGCATGGGGTCCTAGCCGCCCGCAAAGCTCAGCCAAGAAAGGAATGGCGATGCCGAACCACCACAAAGCAGAAGTGAAGGAGCGACGCAAAGCACCGCTGGCGACTCCCTCCGACATCCGCCCCGACGCGGTACGGGACATTACCGGAGCACTGAACGCGCTACTCTCAGACGTGTTCGCACTTTACATCAAGACCAAGAATTTCCACTGGCATATCAGCGGGCCACATTTCCGCGATTATCACTTGCTGCTTGACGAGCAAGCCGAACAGATCTTCGCGACCAGCGACCCCATCGCCGAGCGCGTCCGCAAAATTGGTGGCACTACGATCCGCTCCATTGGTCACATCGGGCGTTTGCAGCGCGTCCTAGACAATGACGCCGACTATGTTGAGCCTAAGGACATGCTGAGCGAGCTTCGCGAGGACAATGAGTCGCTGGTCAAAAGCATGCTCGCCGCCCACGATCTGTGCGCAGAGGCGAATGACGTCGCGACTACAAGCCTGCTCGAGGTGTGGATCGACGAAGCGCAGCGCCGCGCTTGGTTCCTCTTCGAGGCCACGCGAAACACATAGAGCGCGAGTGCACCAGACGACGTCGCCGCCCTTTGCGTTTGTGCCCTTCGAGCCGGCGGGGTCTCCTTACGCTTCGGCTGCCACGCTCGCAGCAATATGGAAAATCCGCTCCGCGTTGCGGTGATACAACTTCTCGCGATCCGCATCGGAGACCGGCGCTGAATTCAGGAAGGCGACTGCCGGCGCGGTCGGCTGATACGGATAGTCAATCGCCCAAAGGACATTTTCGATTCCCAACGCCTTGATCGAAAAGTCCAGCGCCAAGTGAGATTCTTGCCCGCTCGTCGTAATCACGAAATTGCGTTTGAAGTATTCACTCGGCGTCAGCTTGGTCTTGGGCGCAGCGCCGCGGTTTTGCGCGTTCTTGTTCATATAGTCGAGCCGCCAAAACCAGAAATGCACCGCCTCGCCCATGTGCCCTATGCAAATCTTCAATTGGGGGAAGCGGTCAAATACACCCGCCACCATCATGCGCACCGCGTGCGTCGACACCTCCATGCCGTAACCCCACTGCGCACTGTCCAGGCCGTATTCACGGAACGGCTCGGCCATTCCATCCGACGGCGCTCGGGGATGAATGTAGATGCAGCCGTCGAGCGCTTCGGCGGCCTCGAGAATCGGAAAATATTTCGGGTTATCGAGATACTCGTTGTGCGTGTGCGAATTCAGGATGAAGCCATTCAGCTTCAGCTCCCTCAGCGCACGTTCCATCTCTTTAACCGCACGTTTCGGCGATTGCGGAGCAAACGTGGCCAGACCGGCAAATCGCGTCGGATGCTTGCGAATCACTTCGGCGAGTCGGTCATTCGCCAGCGCGGCCAGTTCAGTCGCCGCATCGGCATCGAACATCTGCACGCCGGGCGCGGTCAGCGACAGCAGATGCATCGAGACATTGTTCTCGTCCATCTCGCGCAGCCGTTCGCCTTCCAGATCGAGCAAACGCGGCAAGAGCCGCCCTTGCGCATCCTCTTGGCTGGCATCGTAGATTCGTCTGACCAGCGTCAGATCCAGGCTGTGGCCTGGCGCGCGGGCCACGCCGCGGAGAGCTGCCGCGACCTCTGGAATTGAGAAAGCTTCCTCCGTCGCAATGCGGCGGATTTTTTTCTGATCAGCGCCCATGGTCGCTCCTTTCCTACTGATTTCGTCTGGCAGGGGGGTCGCCACCGGAATTTGCGGGTGCTCAGCTTCCCGCTTTGCCCGCCAAAATGCAAGCACGAGACGTGGCCCGGGGGCTTACGGTATGATCGCTCGCCCACGCGGCAGGCCGCGCACGTATCCGTAATGGAAAAGCAACAGACGGGCGAGGTAGGACCCTGGCACCCCTGGTGGCCCATCCTTCTGATGCTTGGCTGCTCGCTGTTGAGCTACATGGACCGCCAAATCCTCGCTGTTCTTTCGCCCATGATTCTCGTGGATCTGAAGCTGAGCGCCGAGCGCTACGCCGAAATCTTGAGTGCGTTCAGTGTGGCCTATATGATTGGCAACCCGGTCTGGGGGGCGATCCTCGACCGCACGGGACTGCGCCGGGGCATGACATTCGCCGTGGCGATCCGTGCATTGGCCTGTGCCGCGCACGCGATGCTTTCCGGCTTTTTCGGCTTCGCGGGGGCCCGCCTAATCCTTGGATTCGGTGAAGGCGCCACGTTTCCTGGCGGCCTGCGCACTGCTCTAGAGTCACTTCCTACTAAGCAGCAGTCCCGCGGCATCGCCGTTGCGTATAGCGGGGGCTCGCTGGGCGCTATGCTCACGCCGATCATGGTCACCCCGATCGCCCTCGCCCACGGCTGGCGTGCCGCCTTCTTGGTGACCGCGATCGGCAGTCTGGTCTGGGTCCTTCTGTGGCGGGCCACGGTCACTTTCTCCGCCGCCCGTTCACCGCGGCAGACGCACCGCCTCGTGCTCCCCAATCCCTTGGAGCGCCGCTTCTGGAGCCTCGTTTCCGCCTACGCGCTCGGCGCGTTGCCGATCGGAATGATTCTCTATCTCGCTCCGCTCTACCTCGCCCAAGTGCTTGGCTTCACCCAGTCGCAACTCGGCAGCGTCCTTTGGATTCCTCCGCTTGGCTGGGAAATCGGTTATTTCGTCTGGGGCTGGGTGAATGACCGCTTCGTTGGCACAAATCCTCGACCGTCCTGGCTAGTCCTCGCGCTTGCCGCGATGGGGCTGCCACTCATCGCCGCGCCGGTGTCCAAAGATTCGGCGCTGGTGCTGGCGCTACTCTTCTGGTCGATGTTTGTCGCCTCTGGTTTCGTGGTCGTTTCGTTACGGACGAGTGCGCTTGCCTATCCCGCCGAGCAGACCGGGCTGGTGGCCGGCATCGGAGCCGGTTCGTGGTCCGCGCTAGTGGCAGCCGTTCTACCCAGTCTCGGCCACATGTTCGACATGAAGCACTACGCCAACGCATTCCTGTTCTGCGCCATGGTGCCTGTGATCGGTGCCTTCTGCTGGTGGTCGCTCACGCTGCCGCAGAACTCCCTGGCGAACACCAGATAACCCATCACTGCTTGGCCTCGGAACAAGAGCGAGCAACCCTGCCTGGCAGCGAATTCTCCACATCTCAGCGCTCTTCTGGCTCAGCTAGGCATCGGCCGACAGCGGGCTCGCGATTTCTTCCAGTCGCGATCGCTCCGCCTTGACTCCCCACACTGACTCCACAACCGCCGCCAAAAACATCAGCACCGCCGCAATCAGATACCCATAAAAAACCTGCTCGGCCGATCCTGACCCAATCAACCTCCCGAATAACCATGGCGCCATCACGCCGCCCACGGCCGTCCCCAGTGAATAGAAAAAAGCGATCGCCAGTGCGCGAATCTCCAACGGAAAAATCTCGCTCACGGTCAAATAGCCCGAACTTGCCGCAGCGGACGCGAAAAAGAAAATAACCGTCCAGGCCAGGGTTTGCGTGGTGGCTGAAAGTTGCCCGTGCGCGAAAGCCCATCCCGTGAAGGCCAACAGCAGCGCCGCGATTGCATAGGTTGCCGCGATCATTTGGCGGCGACCGATGGTGTCAAAAAATCGCCCGAGGACTAGCGGTCCAAGAAAATTTCCAGCGGCGAATGGCAGCAAATAAATTCCCGTCCTTCCTCCCGGAACGTCGTAGAAACGCGTCAGGATCAGCGCGTAGGTGAAGAAGACCGCGTTGTACAGGAACGCCTGCGACGTGATCAGCGCGAGGCTCAAAAACGATCGCCCGAGATAGTGTCCAAACATGCGCTTGGCCACGAGGGCAAATCCGAAACTCTGGCGGGGATGAATCGTCAGCGACTGGCCTTCTGGCCGGCCCAGTCTCTTGCCCAGGCTCGTCTCCGCGCGCAACTCGATCTCGGCCATGGTCCTTTCGGCCTCCCCTTCGGCCCCATGCGTCATGAGCCACCGGGGGCTTTCCGGGACGTGCTTCCTCATCAGCAGAATCAACAAGCCCAAAAGCGCGCCGATTCCGAACCCCAGCCGCCAGCCGACTTTCGGTAGAAGGAAACGCGGATCGAGCAAAATCAGGGTTGCCGCCGATCCGGCGGCTGCCCCTAGCCAATAACTGCCGTTGATGATCAGATTGACGCGCCCTCGAAACTCAGCTGGAATCAGCTCGTCGATCGCTGAGCCAATGGCCGCGTACTCGCCGCCGATTCCTGCCCCGGTCACAAATCGAAACAACGCAAAGCTCCACACATTCCACGAAAATGCCGTCAGCAGCGTCCCCCCTAGGTAAACGGCGAGGGTGACGAAGAAAAGTCTCTTCCGCCCCCAGCGGTCGGTCAGATAACCAAAGAGCAGCGCTCCCAAAACCGCCCCGACCAAATAGGTTGACGCGATCGAGCCGATCTGCTGCGCCGAGAAATTCATCACCTCGGGCTCTTGCAGCACTCCGCTGACTGCACCGCTCAGGGTGACCTCCAAACCGTCAAGCGTCCAGGTCACTCCCAGCGCTGTCACAATCAGCCAGTGAAATCCGCACCAGGGAATGCGATCAAGACGCGCGGGGATCAGCGTTTCGAAGGGCACCGGCGCTACAGGTGAGGATTCGACAGGGAAAACCCGCTCGGCCAAGATGCACTCCTCGCGGCCGGGTGGTTCATTATACGATGCCCCCCGTAAGAAACTTTCCAAAGTCTGTTGAGTGTCGATCGGCGATGAACTCGACGAATACGACGCGTAAAAATGGGAGCGCCCCCGCTGCCAAGACGCAATCCGCGAGCAGTCTCTGCCGCGAGCCGAGCGAGGTTGCAACTGATCCGCCGCTCTCGCCTCCATCTCTCCGGGCATGTTGGCTATGCTGATGAAAACGCTGTTCTTACGCGCGTCGAGCGGTAAGCCGACGGAAGAGTCTCAAAAGAGCAACGAGGGGAGCAAGTCGAGCCTGCCCGCCGAACAGGCGCCACCGCCCGCCTCCGTCTGGCCCGTCGGATTTAGTTCGCTCCCTCTTTGTCGGCCACTCGGGCCGGGTACGGACAACCTCAAAGAGGATGGCCGAATCAGTGTCATAACCGATCGAAGGGAGCAATCAGGTGATTTCGAATGGTTGCCTAGCGGCGCGAGCGCGCCGTCGCGCGCGCTGGCCTGTGCTCATGCTTTTCGGCGTAGCAGGGCTCAACCTGACGGGGTTGTGCGCGTTTGCCAGCCGTGCCGAGCAAAGCCAGCCGGCGCAAAAGACGCAGTCGTCGCCGCCGACCGAGGCCCACAACCAGGGCGCGTCGTCGCAGCCGAAACTGAAGGCCGAATCAAGGCTGGTGTACGTCAATGCGGTCGTGCGTGACAAGAACGGAAAAATCGTGCCCACGCTCGACAAGGGCGATTTCACCCTGGCTGAAGATGGCCGCCCGCAGATGATCACAAACTTTATTCGCGAGAGCGGCCTGCCTCTGACGCTTGGCCTGCTCGTCGACACCAGCATGAGCCAGCGAGCCGTCCTCAATAGCGAGCGCGACGCGAGTTACACATTCCTCGATCAGATGCTTCGGCTGGACAAGGACAAGGCGTTCTTGATTCACTTCGATCACGAGGTGGAGTTGCTGCGGGACTTGACATCCGATCGCGCAAAGCTTAAGTCTGGGCTCGACGAGCTGCAGATCGCCAGCTACGAACCTGCCGGCGATAGCGAGGATGATAACGGCCAAGGCGACGGCCGCGCGAGCCACCGCCACCACGGAACGCAGCTCTACGATGCAATCTATCTCGCTTCCAATGAGCTGATGAAAAAACAATCAGGGCGCAAGGCACTCTTTATTCTTTCCGACGGCGTCGATCGCGGCAGCAAGGAATCGCTGGAAGACGCAATGGAGGCCGCGCAGCGCGCCGACACGTCGGTTTATTCGATTTACTATGCCAGCGAGCCGGCCGAACACCAGGGCGCTGGTCACCACCCCGGGTGGCACCCGGGCATGGGAGGCCCGGGCATGGGATATCCCGGCGGCGGAGGCGGATATCCCGGCGGTGGCGGACAGCGCACCCGCGAAGCGCGTCCGGACGGTAAGAAAATCCTCGAGCGAATCTCCACTGAAACCGGGGGACGTTTCTTTTCAATTTCAAAGAAGCTGTCGATCAATGACATCTACGCACAAGCCCAAGAGGATCTGCGGAACCAATACACTCTCGGTTATGCGCCTGATCGCGCCGGCACGCGGGCCGACGACTACCACAAAATTCATCTCACTACGAGGCAGCCGGATCTGACCGTCCAGGCGCGCGATGGGTATTACTCGAATTAGTCCCCGTCACCTCCCTGTTCAGAGTCGCGCAGTTTTGGGATCGTGCAGGCGGAAATGGGCGACGCGGATGTGCTTGAATTGGTCCTTTTCCACCGTGTAGATGCACCAGTTCGTCGTGATGTAGATGTCGCCGGCTTTCATGCTGCGCCCGGAAAAGTTGGCGTAGTCTTTGAAAAAATGGAACTCGGTATACATTTCGGCAGCAATCATCTGGCCGTCCTGTAGGACAGTCTGGACCTCGAGCGCTTCGCGGCAGTGCTGATGGAGCACGACGTATTGCTCCAGGAAGCCCTGGCGACCGCGACGCGTCACCGGAGGCGCCTGAGGATTGGCGAGCATGGTCGGATACTC
>Ga0306921_10000674_pt1 | contig 31371 bp, 21 predicted proteins | sample sta12Cox44000080_FD_203760 | JGI IMG/M metagenome (GOLD analysis project Ga0306921, IMG submission 203760) | Lab enrichment of tropical soil microbial communities from Luquillo Experimental Forest, Puerto Rico - statoxic.12C.oxic.44.000.080 (v2)... | ecosystem: Environmental > Terrestrial >... | reverse complement strand
CTTCTTCAGCAGCGCGCGAAGACCGTCGGTGAGCTGCAACTCTCCGCCGCTGCCCGGCTGAATGCTCGATAGCATCTCGAAAATCGCAGGCGTCAGGATATAGCGACCGACGATAGCGAGGTTCGATGGCGCTTCCTCAAGCTTCGGCTTCTCCACCAGACCACGCAGCTCGAAGAGGCGGCCGTTGTGCTTGCCGGCAACGGACTCGCCATCAATGACGCCATATGCGGAGATTGCGCGACCCTCGATGACCTGGGTTGCGACCACGGAGCAACCGGTTTCGTTGTAGACCTCGATCATCTGCTTGAGGCACGGCACAGGCGCATCGATTACGTCGTCCGGCAAAATCACCGCGAACGGTTCGTCGCCCACCAGCTCGGCACCCATCAGTACCGCGTGTCCCAGGCCAAGCGCCTCTTTCTGGCGCACATAAGCAATGTGGATCATGTCGGAGATCTGCTGAACAATCTTCAGCAAGTCGGTCTTGCCGCGGTCCTCCAACATTTTCTCCAGTTCGTAGCTGACGTCGAAGTGGTCCTCTATGGCGCTCTTGCCGCGGCCGGTCACCATGATGATCTGGTCGCAGCCCGCCGCAATTGCCTCTTCGACGCCGTATTGAATGATCGGCTTGTCGATAAGCGGGAGCATCTCCTTCGGCTGCGCCTTGGTCGCGGGCAAAAAGCGTGTGCCTAATCCTGCTACCGGAAAAACCGCTTTGCGAACTTTCTTTGCCATGAATGCCCCTTGCTTATTTATCTACAGCACCGGCGTAGGGTTGCCCAGCATCACGCGCCGCACGAGGGGAATCGGCGGCATACCCTGTTTCATGAATGCGTCGTGGAACTGCTGCAGCGAAAAACTGGCGCCCACTTTTTGCTTGTAGTCGGACCGCAGCTTCATGATCTCCAGCTTGCCCAGCGTATAGATCAGATATGTCGGGTCCGACGTGCCACGTTTCGCCTCGCGTTCCGACACCGTTGCTGTCTGGTGGCCTTCCTTTATAAAGAAATCGGTTGCTTGCGCCAGCGTCATCGTGCCGGTGTGCATCTGGATGCCAACGATGTAGCGCGCATCGCGCAAGAGTGCATCTTGCAATTGTCCGATGCGCAATTTGGGATCGCCGTTGCCATACCCCTCGTCGAGCATCATCTGCTCAGTGTAGTGTGCCCAGCCTTCGATGTTGGTACCGCAGCCGATGAGCTTGCGGACCTTCGAGGGGAATTGAGGGGCCCAAAGAAATTGCTCGTAGTGGCCAGGATACGCTTCATGAATCGCTGTACTGATGATCGTGCCGCGGTTGAAGCCTTCCATCCAGGATTTGGTCCGCTCGGCAGGCCAATTCGGCTCAGGCAGTGTCACGTTGAAGTAGGCTTCCTTGGCCTTCGTCTCGTAAGGACCGGGTGTGTCCATTGATGCCGATGTGAGCGCGCGGGCAAAAGGTGGCGTTTCCTCGACGATGGGGCGGACCTCTGAAGGTATGGTGATGATCTTCTTCTGCTCAATGAAGCCGATCAGGCTGTTGAAGGTGTCACGGAAGCTTTGCAGCAGCTGGTCGGGCTGCGGATGATCCTGCTCCAACGACTCGAGCACCTGCTCGGGGGTTTTCGCAGGATCGATCAGCGCGGCAACGCGTTTCAGCTCGGCCTGATTCTTGTGCAAGTCGTCATACCCAATCTGCAGCAGGCGGTCTAGCGGTATTTCGACCATGTCCTCGTAGAGGAGCTTCTTCTGATAGAGTTCCGGACCGAGCCGATAGTCGCCCTTGGAGAGGGGCAACAGCTCGCTCTTCATCCACGTTTCGTAACGCTCTAGCTCGGTGATGACGTTGTTATTGGCCGCCTTGAACTGCCCCAGAAGCTGCGGGTCGGTGACGTCTTTGAAGGCTTCCGGTACGTCTTTCTGAAAAAAACTGATGATGCCGGGCATCTGCTCGATCGCAACTTCGGTATACACGGGTGGTGGATTCCTCAGGTTGAGCCGCGCCGCCCAAAGATTGGCGGGGATAAGCTGCTCACGCGCGATGACTGACTTCAGCCGGTTCGCGGGTGGCGCGAACTTGCGGCTCATGAGCAGAAAAATACTCGCCGTGGGGCCGCTGGAATAGATGTCAGGGTTCTTCTGCCACATGCGGATTTCCTGCAGCTCGAGAATGCGCGCATTGATGGCGTTCGACACCAGCTTGAGATCGATGCGCTGCTCTTCATTCAGGTTATCGGCATGGAAGTATCCGGCGCCTTGCTTGGCTTCGAGCAGGAACGAAAGCTCCTCGTCGCGCGACTTCTGCGAGTAGTCCTCGAGCTGGCTGTCGTACTGATGAAAGCCCGCCGCGGTGGCTTCGCTCGGATGGAAGTGGAAGTAGGCGTCGAAATACTCGTCAACCATCCCGTTGAATTCGGCGGTCGCGATCGCCTGGGGACTCGGAGTACTGGCGGGGGCGGTTTGTGCCGGGAGTTTCGTCATCGGTAGCAGGACCATCAGCAGCAACGCTGCGGCAAACTTCATCGGCAGGAGTTCCTTTCGCGTGCACAAACCGTTTATGTTAACGCATGGAAGATCGCGGGAACTTGCGGCGAGTTATAAGTGTGGCGCCGTCAGAGCGTCGTCCCGGCTGCCGTCGACATCAGCTCGCTCCCAAGCGTAAAGGCCGAATCGTCTAAGGTGTAGTAAACAACGGGGTTGACGAATTCAGCAGGAGTTCCAAACCGGCCAACCGGGATTTGCACCGGTCAAATTCTGGCAAGGAGATTTCCATGGCACTCGATCCGAAAGTTGTCGCCTTGCTGCGGCGTGCTAATTTCGCTCACATAGCAACGCTGATGCCCGACGGTTCGCCCAACGTAACGCCGGTGTGGATAGGCGTGCGTGAAGACAACGTCGTGTTTAGCAGCGGGGAAAGCAGTCTTAAGGTACGCAATCTGCGACGCGATCCTCGCCTGGCATTGTCGGCGGTCGATCTTAACGATCCGTACGAGGAAGTTCAGATTCGCCGCGTGTGGTCGAGTTTCGCGATGACTCCAGTTTCGAGATCATGGACGAGATTTCGCACAAGTACACGGGCAAGCCGTTTCCGTTTCGCAGTCCTGAGGGGCGGGTTGCGCTGATCATCGAGGTCGAGAAGGCACGCTACACCAAGCTGCCCTTTCAGCACACACCGCCGATATAGCTGCGCGGTCTACGGGACGAACACCAAGAAAAAAGCAACGAAACGAATCAGCTCCGCTTTCCCCGTGGTGAATTCTTCTTCTTCGGCACTTTGCCAATGCGTGGGTCGCGAGCGATCACGAGTTCGCAGGCATGGAGCGCGGCCTCCTCGAAATCGATCGCACTGGCAGGAAGCACCTGCCAGCCTGTAACGGGCTTGCCGAACACCTTGATCGAGCGCATGCTGGGAAACTCTTTTCGCAGTGACGCATGGTGTTCGACAGTAGTCGCCAGCCATACACCGTTATCGGGCTCCGGCGGGGTCTTGTCGCGCAGCACCAGCACAATCTTCTCGCCCACGTAAACTGCCAGGCATCCGAACATCGGATTGGTACGCGGCTCGAGCTCGGCCAGAGCGTCGAGCACGAACATATGCGGGACGGCTTTGCGCGGCTTGACAAGGGCAACAGGGTCTTCCAGACGGCGGCGTGGCTTGTTGGTCCTACGCGTTACCATGGACCTATTGTACGGTGTCGAATCCCACCTCAGCGCCAGTCCGGACTACGACTTTTGCCGCCTTGCCCGCCAACATGACGTGAAGTACACTTGCGCGGCACCAAAGTCAATCCACTTCCTGCTTCCACTAGCAGACTTGGTGAGAACACGATCGATTGTGTTGATCCTGGCGGTGTGCACAGTCGCGGTAGCGTTGAGTGCAGCAGACAACGCGTTTATGGGAACCTGGAAATTGCATGAGGCGAAGTCGAAGATTCCCGCGGGGGCGGGCAAGAACACGACCGTGGTGTACTCTCCGGGCGGTGATGAAACTAAGGTAACGACCGACGGCGTGGATGGCTTAGGCAAGCCAAGCCACTGGGAGTGGACTGGCAATTTCGACGGCAAGCCTTATCCGGTTACCGGCATGTCGAGCATAGACTCGCGTTCCGTAACGGCAAAAGGCGACCGCATCCTCGACATCGCCAACATGAAAGACGGGAAAAAATGTCGGCATCGGCAAGACAGAAGTCGCTAAGGATGGCAAGAGCCGCATGCTGGAGACCGATGGCAGTCTTCCCCACGGCAAGAAATACCACGCCAAGTACCTCTTCGACAAGCAATAGGCGTTTGTCTTACCCTGTCGGCGCCTCTGTCTCGCAGGTTCACTTTCTCATGCCCCCGCCCCATCGGGCGGGCTGCTCCACGCCATTGATTAATCTAGGAGAGGAACATGTCCACAAGACGCGTTGGATTGCTTGTCGATATCAACATCCACGAAGGGAAGTTTGCCGAAGTTGAGTCACTCGCGCGGCAGATGGTTGCGGTCAGCGAGAGTGAACCAGGAACGCTGGGCTACCACTTTCTGTTGAGTGCGGACCGCACCCGCTGCCGCCTGGTCGAGGGCTACACCGAGGCCGGCGCGATTACCGCGCACTTTAACGGACCCGCAGTCCAGAACTATGTGCCCCAGCTTTTCCAGGTAGCGACGCCCACGCGTATGGAGATCTACGGCGACCCCGGTCCGCAGGTTGCGGCCATGGCTGCAGCTTTTGGCGCCGAGATCTTCACATCCTGGTTGGGATTCGATCGCTGAAGGAGCTTAGAGCCGCGATGAAGGCCCTGCACGAGGGCCGTGTCACTACCATGCAGGCTTGCCGTCTTTGAACCGCAGCGTCAGCATGTCGTCACCTTTGTCTACCTCACGTGCCAGGATCAGGTCCGCGCCATCCTGCGTTACCTTCGAGCCGGTGACTTCAACTTTCTCTTGCGGCTTGAAGGTTGCACCCATCTGATCGAGAAACGTCTTCGGACAAAGAAATACCTGAAGTGTATCGGTCCCGCTTTTGATCACCAGGTAGGCGACAGTCTTAGCGCCGGTGGGCGGGACGAACTTCAATTCCTCTACTGTTCCCTTCAGCTTGGTTTCTGTCGCGGGATCGTATTTCGGAGGTGACTGCGCAAATGCCGAAATAGCGGAGAGAACGACTGCCAGTATCGAGAGAGTTTTGCCGAATGAGCCGAACGGAGTCATGGCGCTTACCCCATGCCGGAATGTTAGGCCGCTGCTGGTGGAAAATCAATCTGCGCGGCTCTCGTCCTCAGCGAAAATAGCGCTGGGTCGTGCTGCCGTTAGCCGGGGTGTGAGGGCTCGCGCGTCTTCTCGAGGCATTTGCAGGCCCGGACCATCCTTGTTCGCATCTAGCGCCATTAGCCGGGCTGGCGCTGTCGTGCTCGATCCTATGGGGCATCTTCGAACGCGCCCATCGCGTTCCCCGAAGTCCGGGGACGATGCTCGCCGCGTCGTTTATCGCCTACCTGGTGATTGCCATCGCCTTCGCCCAACTCTACTGGACTCTGAATCGAGTCGTTACTCCAGCAGTTCAACCGGGTCATCCCCACGCTGGAGATCAGTACCCTGCTGTACTCCAACATGGTGACCATCAGCCGCGTTGGCTGCGGATTTATTGCGCCGGTCAATCCCCGATGTGCGTATGGTGGCCGCGTTTGAGAGCCTAACCGATCCTTTCTATATTGCAGTGGTTGTGGCGCGACTGGTTTCATCGTACGGCGAATCCGAAGACCACGCGCCAGGGTAGTGCATGTGTCCCGCCTTGTGGCTGTAAGCCATCGTCCTGGGTGACGTGCGATAGAATGCAGCCACAACAGCCACGACGAGGCACGCGCTAGGGGCTCAACGGCTGCCTCCATTGAGGAGCTCCATGTCAAATCCCGACCGCCGCACGGCGATCAAACAATTGCTGGGAGCGGCCGGTTCGCTGGCTGTCGCGCCGACATTTCGTGGACAAGTCGACGGCGATACCATGACAGGCAACTATGACGTCATGGGGAAGGAAGGCGAATTTCACGTCGAGAGCACGGCCTCCAAGTAAACGAGAGCCTGTCGCGGACTGACTGAACCTGATGATCGAGCGTCGCGAATTCATCCGAACTTCTGCCTTGACTGCTGCAGGGGTGGCGTTGTCGCGCTTATCCCCCAGTGCCACGGCACAATCGCGTACAGTTGATTCACACATCGAAGTGCTCCTTGACGAGCCACTGGGAACGATTTCGCCCAACATCTACGGGCACTTCACCGAAGATCTTGGTGGCGTGATCTATGACGGGATCTGGCTAGGTGAAAATTCGAAAGTTCCGAACATCAACGGAATTCGTAAGGCCGTCATCGATCACTTGCGTACGGTCAAAGCGCCGGTAATTCGCTTTCCTGGAGGATGCTTCGCCGACAGTTATGACTGGCGCGACGGCATCGGCCCGCGCGACAAGCGACCGCGGACTAATAACTTTTGGGGCGGCTCCGACACTAATCACTTCGGCACCAATGAGTTCGTCGAGTTCTGCAAACTCGTCGGAGCCGAAGCTTATCTCGCTGCCAATGTGCGCAGCTTGCCGGCGCAGCAGTTCGTGGAGTGGGTAGAATACTGCAACTCCCCTGCCGGCAACACAACCCTGGCCGATACTCGAGCCGCCGCCGGATTCAAAGAACCGTTCAATGTGAAGTACTGGGGCATTGGCAATGAGGCATGGGGATGCGGCGGCAATTTCGAACCGGCGGAGTACGCCATGGAGTTTCGGCGGTATGCGACCTGGGTTCCGCGGTATGGGCAGGAGCTGATGTTCGTCGCCTCTGGCCCTTACGACGACAAATACGACTGGACCAGCTTGCTGTTCGAATCTCTCGCGAAGAAAGATCCGAGGTTCAATACGCCGTGGGGCTGTGCGCTGCATTTCTACGCCTGGAACCTAAGTCGCGGGCGCACCACCGACTGGGAAAAGGGTAAGGGGGACGCGCTGAGCTTCGACGCAACCGACTGGTACGAACTGTTGCGCGAAGGCATGAAGATGGAGACCTTTATCGAGCGGCACTGGCAGGTGATGGGCCAGACCGATCGTCAACACCGGGTAAAGCTGGTGGTGGACGAGTGGGGGCCGTGGTATCGCCCGGGCAGCGAAGTAACTACCGGATTCGGCCTGGAGCAGATGACGACGCTGCGCGACGCCGTGTTCAGTGGTATGACGCTCGACATCTTCAATCGCCATCCGGAGAAAGTGGCGATGGCCAATTGCGCACAGCTCATCAACTGCCTCAACAGCCTGTACCTTGCGCACGAAGACAAGTTCGTCGTCACCCCGGTCGGCCGCGTCTTCGAGTTGTACACGGCGCACCAGGGCGGCAAAGCCGTGCGCGCGGTGTTCAATGCGCCCGATGTTACGTACGATCGCGACGGCAAACCGGCAACGTTCTGGGGGCTCGAAGGCTCGGCCTCGCTGCACGATAAGAAGCTGGTCGTGACAGCAGTGAATCCGAATGTCTCGCAATCGCGCGAAACGGAGATCACCGTTCGCCGCGCGAAGCCGAAGTCCGCGACGATGACTGTGCTCACGGCTTCCGATATGCACGCGCACAATACGTTCGCACAACCGGACGCCGTGTTGCCGCGAGCGGGAGGAGCGAAGACGACGGCGGCAAGCATGGTGATGACGATTCCAGCGGCGTCGGTCGTAAGCCTGCAGATCGAGCTGGCATAGGACCCACTGAGTTCCGATTTGGGAATTGCCAGTGGCAGCGACCATAATCCTAGTTCCTAGTGCGCGCAAAGAGACGAACGCCTTTGATAGACGCCACCATGGCTCACCCCTTCCACGATCCAGCGTGGAATCTGCCTGGCCCTTGAGTATATGCGAAGCCGGTGGAAGGATGAGGGGTCGACAGCCATGACCACCGCTGATGCTCCGCCTACAAGAACATATGCTACCTTGCAAGCGAAAGCGTGAGCAGGTAGAGCATCCCTAGCCCACCAGTTGCTCCTCGCCGGCCAACGACTCCAGCAGTGCTTTCAGCCGGGTGAGGATCATTTCGGGCTGCTTGTCTTTCAGCGAGAACTTAAGCACGCCTTGCGGGGTGAACTGGGCGCCTTGCTCACCCTGAACGAAGCGGGCGAGGCGGTCGGGGTCGACAGCGGCTTTTTCGGTAAAGCGGATGCTGAGGGCATCGCGGCGGCGCTCGATTTGCGCTACGCCCAGTCGCTGCGAGTACAGCTTGAGCGCCGCGTAGTCGAGCAGATTGCGCACGGTAGACGGTGGCGCGCCGTAGCGGTCGCCGAGCTCGGCAGCCACGTCGTTGAGTTGGGCTTCGGTTTCGACTCCAGCGACGCGCTTATACATGCGCAGGCGCTGGTTCTCTTCGGCAATGTATTCGGCAGGAATGCGGATGTTGAGTCCGAGGTTGAGTTGCGTTTCGGCGACCTCGGGTTCGATCTCGCCCTTGATCTCGCGCACAGTGCGCTCCAGCATCGTGGTGTAAAGCTCGAAGCCGACGGCCTCGATGTGTCCGCTCTGCTCGCCGCCGAGAAGGTTGCCGGCGCCACGCAGTTCGAGATCGAGCGCGGCAATCTTGAAGCCCGCGCCGAGGTCGCTGAACTCTTTGAGCGCAGCGAGGCGGCGGCGCGCGAGATCGGTCAGGTCGCGGTCGGGCGGAATCAGCAGGTAGGCGTAGGCGCGGCGATCGGAGCGGCCTACGCGTCCGCGTAACTGGTAGAGCTCCGAGAGGCCGTGGCGATCGGCACGATTGATGATGATGGTATTGCAGAGTGGGATATCGAGACCATTTTCGATGATCGTGGTAGCGATGAGGATGTCGGCCTCGTGGCGCATGAAGGCAAGCATGATGCGCTCGAGCTCGCTCTCGGGCATCTGGCCGTGGCCGACGAGAATGCGCGCTTTGGGCACCATCTCGCGGATTTTTTCCGAGATGTCGTAGATGCTGTCAACGCGGTTGTGCACGAAGTAGACCTGGCCGCCGCGCTCCAGCTCTTTTTCGATAGCGGAGCGGATAAGTGTGTTGTCCCAGGCGGCGACAACGGTCTGGATGGCCATTCGGTCTTTAGGCGGCGTCTCGATGACGCTCATGTCACGCAGACCGAGCAGCGACATGTGCAGGGTGCGCGGAATGGGCGTGGCCGACATAGTGAGTACGTCCACTTCTTTGCGGAGCTGCTTGAGGCGCTCTTTGTGGCGGACGCCGAAGCGCTGTTCTTCGTCGACGACCACCAGGCCGAGGTTGTGAAACTTCACGTCCTTCGATAGCACGCGGTGGGTGCCGATGGCGATGTCAAGCTCGCCGGCTTCGAGTTTGGCGAGCGATTCTTTGATCTGCCTGGCGGTGCGGAAGCGGCTCAGCATCTCGATCTTCAGCGGGAACGCGGCAAAGCGCTGCTTGAAGGTGTTGAAGTGCTGGAAGGCGAGCACCGTTGTGGGAGCCAGGATCGCGACCTGGCGGCCGTCCTGCACGGCTTTGAACGCGGCGCGCATGGCGACTTCGGTTTTGCCGTAGCCGACGTCGCCGCAGAGCAGGCGGTCCATTGGCGTGGAGGCCTCCATGTCGTGCTTGACGTCGACGATGGCGTTCATCTGGTCGTCGGTTTCGTTGAACTCGAAGGTGTCTTCGAACTCGCGCTGCCATTCGTTGTCGGCGGCGAAGGCGTGGCCCTCGGCGCTCTTGCGCGCGGCGTAGAGCTTGAGGAGTTCGTCGGCCATGTCTTTCATGGCCTTCTTCACGCGTGCCTTGGTCTTCTGCCACTGCGCGGTGCCGAGACGATTGAGCACCGGCTTGGCGCCTTCGGATGAGCGGTACTTCTGCACCAAGTCGAGCCGTGTGAGGGGAACGTAGAGGCGCGCGCCCTCGGCGTACTCGAGCACCATGAATTCGGTAGCGGCGCCGTCTTCCTGCGGGACTTCTTTCAGTCCCTGATACTGCCCGATGCCATGCTCAACGTGGACGACATAGTCGCCTACGGCGAGGTCGCGAAAATCCGAGAGAAATGCCGAGACTTTGGATTTCTGGCGCTGTGGGCGGCCGAGAGAGACTTCGGGCTCATCGAACAGATCGCGCGAGCCGAATAGGATGAGATTCGACTCGGGCAGCGCGACGCCTTCAGGCACGTAACCTTTGACGATGATTGTGGCGGCGACGTCGTCAGCAAAGTAGGTGGATTCATCGACGAAGACTTCCATGCCGGGTTTCGGCGTGCGGCTTCCGATGCGGAACGACAAGTTGTACTCGTTGAAGACGTCAGCGAGGCGCTCGACCTCGCCGGTACTGGAGACGGCGAACACGGCGCGCTTGCCTTCGCGAGTGAGGTTGCCGACTTCGTCGGTCATGGCGGCGACGGAGCCGTGAAAGCGCGTAGTGGGCTGCGTCTGCAGGACAATGTGTTCGGTGTCGGCGGAGTCCTCGATGCCAAGCTGCTCGATGGCAAGGACAGGCGATTGCCGGAGCACGTTGTCCCACTCTGTGGGAGTCACGAAGAGCTCTTCAGGCCGCACCAGGTTGCCGATGAGGCTGCGCTCATGGACTTCGGTGAGCTTCGTCCACCAGGCGTCGTGGGCTTCGTTGAGGCTGTCGGGCTCGTCGAGAACGATGGTCGCGCCAAGGAGCAGGTCGAAGAAGGATTGCTTGGCGCCAGCAACGGGTGCGTAGAGCTCCCATCCGGGGAAGACGCTGACACCGGAGTAACGCACGGCTTCCTCGACTGCTTCTTCATCGCCGGCGATGCGATGCCCGCTGAGACGGGCGTTGATAGCGGCGAGAGTGTCTTCATCCACTGGCGTTTCGGTGAGCGGGAGCAATGCCGCTTCGTCGGTGGCCGCGGCGGAACGCTGCGTGGTGGGATCGAACTTGCGTAGCGACTCGACTTCGTCGCCGAATAGCTCGATGCGAACCGGGCGGTCGGACTCGGGAGGATAGACATCGATGAGTCCGCCGCGATGCGCGAACTCGCCGGGCATCTCGACGACGTCGACCTGGGTGTAGCCGGCGAGACGCAAATGCTCGACCAACTTTTCGGAATCGATCATTTCGCCGCGACGGACGACACGCGCGAGATTGGCATAGAACGATGCGTCGCGCACACGCATGCTGGCCGCTGCGAACGGCATGAGGATGATGTGCGCTGCACCGGTAGCGATCTTCCATAGGGCTACGGCACGTTCTTCCTGGATTTCCGGGTGCGGCGATTGGCTCTCGAACGGGAGCACGTCGTAAGCGGGCAGGCCGATGACAGACTCAGGTGGAACCGCTCCGGTGAGCTCGGCAAGAGAGCGGACGACGGGGAGCAGCTCCTCGACAGCACGGTTGTCGGCAACGACGACGATCAGCGGGTGTGCGGTCGCACGCTGCAATAAGGGGTAGAAGAGCGCTTTGCCGGTGGGAATGAGTCCGGAGACACGTGTCCGCCCCGCGCCGCCCTTGACCCGGGCTACAGCACGCTGCAAGGCTGGGGACTTTTCCACGTCCGCAAAAACGTCACGGACGAACGGGAGGATCACGATTCGATTCTAACAGTGATTTCGACGACGCTCAGAACTCTAGGTGAAGCCGCAAGCCCGGCACGGTGACAGGGCCGCGGACCTGGTTGTAGCCGGGATGGTTGACGTGCTGCAGGTCGAAACTGAAGTAGGCGCCGCGCCAGATGTGGGCATCGTAGAAGGCCTCCTCGATGGTTTCACGGCCGTAAGTCAGGGCGCCGTCGCCGAGCAAGAAGCCGAGCCCGCCATGGGCCAAGTACGATTGATGCGCCGCGGAAATCCCGTTAGAAACAAACGCCGCTCCGGCTCGATCAAGACTGCGATGCCAGCGCGACCCGCGGGCATACACGCCCGCCTCCAAAGTGCTCTCCACTTCGGTATAGCACCATGATTCTTTCTTGCCGTCGGCCCAGCCCCAGCGCGCGAAGCTGAACAGGTCGTTTGCGATTTCCTGTTCCAGATTCACGCCGAAGCCGTACTTGATCGTTCCCTGCACCTCGGTGGCGGTAATTTGCGGCGTCGGCGTCACGCCCTTCAAATAGAGCGCTACCGACTGACTGTAATCGCCCATATCGGCGTGGTTTACAAAGTTCAGCAGGCGCAACGTAGTGTGCCGGTTGCGAAACCACGGATAGCGTAGTTCCAGTTCCACGTTTTCGGCACGGGCCCGAGCAATATCGGCATCGAGGTTCTGCCCGTTGGCCACCTTTGGCATCAGCGCCTCCCCAAAGCGAATGCCCCAGTTTTGTTGTTCATAATCAAGCATGAGGCCAAAAGTGTAGCCGCGGGTGTCGGCGGCGTAATCCCACGCACCGTTGTTGTCGGCTGTCCAATTGAGGAATTGGTAGTGGCTGTCGGTCCCGCCCACATTGTTGTCGAAGAAGTCGGCGAGTGAAAATTTGCCAAAGCGGATCACCAGGCTGCGAGCCGGCAGTTTGGTATGAATAGCCAAGGGCGTGCGCTCCGATTCAACGGTTTCCTTCGAGAGCGGAATGATGTGCTCGAAGATCAGACGAGCGACGTAGGGGGACTGGCTCAACGTAGGATTGCGCACTACGTCGAGGTTCACGAAGCCCGCTATGCCCAGGGCGTTGCTCAGTCCATCGCCGCCGGTCTCCTCCAAATCAAAATAGACTGCCGTGTCGGGCGTGAACTCATAGGCCGTAAAGAGCGTCATGACACGCGAGAGCGCGTGTTCAGCGGGAGCAGTAAAGCTATTCGCACCCGTGTAGGCGGCATAAAAGGTGTCGTGCGCCTGAAAAATAAAGTTGGCCTGGCCGGAGATCCACCACTTGGTGGTGTCGGAGTGCTTGAAGAAGGTGTCGAGCGGAGCGGGCGCCTCAGGTGTCGCCTCGCCGTTTGGGGATGCCTCGGTCGGGTTGTCCTGGGCGCTCGAAGCAACGATCAGCGCGGCCAGCCAGAATAGGACTGCAAAGACAGGGACCAGGCTCCGCGCACAAAGCCGATTCGTTTCGCCAGCTGCTGTCATCGCGCAGACTCTGAACAGTGCGTTCGAACCTAACTCGATGCGGCACAACATCATGCACACTTGGCCATGGTTTGAGTTTCACATGACTCTGTTACAGTCCGATTACCTTCGGTGGAGACGGAGAGGCGAAGGTCTCCCCTAGAAGGCGCCACAGCCTCAACCCTCCATCGGGTAGACAGTACACTCAAATACGAGGTTCGCAGCAGGATGTCCGGGTTGAGCGACTTTACGGTAAACATGGCGCCTCGTTTTGTGCTTGTGCGATGGCGGGCAGGAGTCGTTTCAGGGAGGCTCCCGCTCCCATCACGGTTAAGGCTCCGCGAGGCGCGCAAAAAGAAAACGAAAAGCTTCTTACCGGCGGCCTTACCCGGAACCGTTGTCAGGCTGCGAAACACTCGGAGGTTGGTTCGCTAATGCCTGGTTCATCATTTTTCGATTGCATCGCCCTTTTGTTATAGCATACCCCAGTAGGGTATTAGAAAGCATTTTTGTGGCCCCGAAAAAGTCGATCCCTCGGCGACGCGCGGCGGTTGAGGATTATGGCGGCCAGACTACCTCGTCGCTAGGCGGTAAATCGATACGACAAATCGCCGGTTTCTGAGTCATATTTGTGATCCAGTAGGGGGATTCGCCAGTCTGCCATTATTTTTGTGGCGCGCTCCAGGTCATGCCGGAAGCGGAAGCCTACATGAACAAGCGATCGAAATTAACAGCCGAAGAAGTTCGCCTCGAACAGAGCCGCAATCGTATCGCACACTGGAAACGCTGGGGCCCTTACGTCAGCGAACGCGCCTGGGGCACTGTCCGCGAAGACTACAGCCCGGACGGCAACGCCTGGGACTTCCTGTCTTACGACCAAGCCCGCTCGAAGGCCTATCGCTGGAACGAAGACGGCATCGCCGGAATCTGCGACCGCCGGCAGTACATCTGTTTCGCCCTCGCGCTATGGAACGGGAAAGACCCGTTCCTGAAGGAACGGATCTTCGGACTCACGGGCAACGAAGGGAACCACGGCGAGGACGCCAAAGAATATTACTTCTATCTCGACAGCACTCCGACCCATTCCTACCTGAAGTACCTGTACAAGTATCCGCAGGCAGCGTTTCCGTACAGAGCACTCGTGGAAGAAAACCGGCTTCGCGACAAGTTTGACTCCGAATTCGAATTGCTCGACACGGGCATTTTTGACGACGACCGTTATTTCGATGTGGAAGTCGAGTGCGCCAAATCGTCGCCGGAAGACCTGCTTATCCGCATCACCGCGTCGAACCGGGGACCTGAAGCCGCGCCGCTGCACCTGCTGCCCACGATCTGGTTCCGTAATACGTGGTCGTGGGCGAACCATTCCGCCAAGCCGCGCCTGGCCCTTGGGAAAAATGACAAATCGGGGACCACCATCAACCTGGAGCACCGGGCTTATGGAGAGCGGTATCTCCATCTGCAAAACGGGGCGGCGGTACTGTTCACCGAGAACGAGACGAACACCCTGCGTCTCTATGGAGTGCCCGGCCCGAGATTCTCTAAGGATGGCATTAACGATTTCGTCGTCAACGGCCGGGCTGACGCCGTCAATCCAGCGCAGGTTGGCACCAAGGCATCGCCGCACCACGAGTTCCTCATCGCGCCGCAGGCGAGCGTATGCATTTCGTTGCGCCTGACGGACCGGACATGGCCGCAACTAGTCGACCCGTTCGCCAGCGAGTTTGATCGCATATTCGCACTGCGCAAGCAGGAGGCCGACGAATTCTACGCGCGGACCATACCGGCGCAGCTTTCCGCCGATATGCAGAACGTGATGCGGCAGGGCTTTGGCGGGCTGTTGTGGTCGAAGCAGTTTTATCACTACGTGCAGCGCGAATGGTTAGACGGAGACCCAGCGGGTCCTCCTCCGCCCGAGCAGCGGAAAAAGGGGAGAAACCGGGAATGGTCGCATCTCTACAACGCCGACATTATTTCCATGCCGGACAAGTGGGAATATCCCTGGTATGCCGCATGGGACCTGGCGTTCCATTGCGTGCCGCTGGCTCTCATCGACGCTGACTTCGCCAAGGAGCAGCTCGTGCTCCTTACACGCGAGTGGTACATGCATCCGAACGGACAGTTGCCCGCCTACGAGTGGGCGCTGGGCGATGTGAATCCCCCGGTACATGCCTGGGCCGCATGGCGTGTGTACAAGATCGACAAGAAGCAGCGGGGCCGCGGCGATCGTGCGTTCCTGGTCCGCATCTTTCACAAGCTGATGCTGAACTTCACCTGGTGGGTGAACCGGAAGGACGCTGACGGGATGAACATCTTCCAGGGCGGTTTCCTCGGACTGGACAACATCGGTGTTTTCGATCGCAGCGCTCCCCTGCCGGAGGGAGGACACCTGGAGCAATCGGACGGCACGAGCTGGATGGCGATGTACACGCTGAACCTGCTGGCCATAGCATTCGAGCTTGCTAAGGAGGACCCGGCTTATGAGGACGTAGCCAGCAAATTCTGGGAGCACTTTCTGTATATCGCCAATGCCATGAGTCGCGGACGCGACGGCCACAGCCTGTGGAACGACGAGGACGGGTTCTTCTACGACATTCTTCAGGCGGGCAACGGCGAGCGGATACCCGTCCGGGTCCGCTCCATGGTGGGTCTGGTACCGCTATTCGCGGTGGAGACCCTGGATTCCGATCTGCTGGCCAGGATGCCTTCGTTCAGGCGGCGTATGGAGTGGTTTATTCACAACCGCTCCGACCTGACGGGCAACATCGCGTGCATGCAAACCACCGGCGAAGGCGAGCGTCGGCTGTTCTCCATCGTTGACGAGGACAAGCTGCGTTCCATCCTGAAGTACATGTTGGATGAAAACGAATTCCTCTCACCCTTCGGGATTCGCGCACTGTCCAAGCATCACGAAGAACATCCCTATGTGCTGAACCTGGGTGGCATGGAGCACCGCGTCGATTACGAGCCAGGCGAGTCGCGGACCGGCATGTTCGGCGGAAATTCCAATTGGCGCGGACCGATCTGGTTTCCGATGAACTTCCTGCTGGTGGAAGCGTTGCAGCGCTTTCACTATTACTTCGGCAGCGACTTCAAGGTCGAATGTCCGACCGGATCGGGTCGTTACAGGACGTTGTGGGAGGTAGCGGCCGAGCTTTCTCGCCGGCTAGCGTCAATCTTCGCCCGGTCGCGCGGTGGCCGCAGGCCCGTCTATGGCGCCGTTTCGAAGTTTCAATCGGACGAACGCTGGCGCGATTTGATTCTCTTCTACGAGTATTTTCACGGAGACACCGGCGCCGGTATCGGCGCGAGTCACCAGACTGGCTGGACCGCGCTGGTCACAAAACTGATTCAGCAGAGTGGAGGCAGTGAGCGAAACCTAGCAGACACTGTGGGGTAGTGGCTGCGGACTGAGCTGGTGGAGGCTCGTGATCCGCAGCCGTTCTGTTGCACTCGAGCTATTTATTCTGGCGCAGCCTGCGAAGGCGGGTAATGGCCAATCCGACTCCCGAGCCGAACAGCAACATTGATGCCGGTTCCGGTACGGATGCGGTAACGCCATTGATCACCATCTGACTCAGGGCGAATTGTAGCTTGCCGTTTGAGCGGGCCAATGTCTGCGGCACAAAGCGCACGCCCGTCAATTCCTGACCAGTTGAAGATCTGCCGTATGGGCACCGGGCCCCTGAGGACAATCAAACGGGTCGACTACCTTGCCGCCGAGAAGTCCCACCACTTCGACCGTCATTGGACTTGATCCGTCGGCAGCTGTCCAGGCACTGCCAAACGTAAGGCTGTCCGACGCGCTGAAGGTTGCCGGTGCTCCACCATTGTTATAGGCGAATGCGGTGGTTGGAGGAACTCCGCCCGCCGGATGAATCAGGGCGGTCGCGGGCAACGGCACATTCCTGTTCATGTCGCAAAAGTTTAGCCAATCGAGGCCGGCAAATCCGTTTGGAATGGCTGGGCCGTTGCCGGGAAGACGATTGAAGGTAATGACCTCCGCCGAAGCAAATGAGCTGACTGCCAACAGGCATGCAGACCGCAGAACACTCTTGCTCGGTCGAAGACGTATTTCCCGCGCGAAGGAACGATCGGCATTTTCTACACGCACGATGGCTGCCATCAGGGAAGATATGGAATCAGATAGATTTAGCGGTAATCAATATGAAGTTACTGTCTAATTTCGAGGATCGACGGCGGAATTTTCGAGCCTAAGCCGACGAAGTTCTATGCCTACAAGGAGTTGCAGCGCTACGGAGCTGCGATCTGAAAGCGCAATGTTGCTTGCGCGATGCGGTACTGATACTTCGCCGCCGCGAACTGAATTTGCGCTTCGGTCTGCTGTAGTTGTGCCTGGCTCAGTTCGACGATCGACGCGAGACCAAGTTTGTAGCGGGTCTGGGATAGATCGACGGCAAGTGTAGTCTGATCGACGAACTGTTGCGTGACCGAGATACGGCTATAGGCAGTCTGCGTATTCAGCCAGCTGGTGCGTACGTCGTTGGCGATACGGTCCTTAAGATCACGAAGGCGTTCTCCTTCAGCCTGGGAACGAAACGCTGCTTCACGCGAGCGCGCGGGGTAGAGAAATCCGTTGAAGATTGGAATGTTGACGTTGACGCCGACGGCTCCATACCAACTGGCAAAGGGTGAGATTCCTGCAACACTCTCGCTGGCGGGCGTGCGACCGACTACACCCAAGGCTTGGATGCTGGGCAAAAGCAGGTCGCGTTCCGCCTTCTGGAAGCGTTGAGAGGCCTCGTATTGGTAGCTTTGCGATGCGATCTCCGGGCGATTGCTGAAGGCCTGGTCGACAAGCGGAGCAACAGTATCGGGCGGCGGTGTGAGTTGTGTGTCAGTTTCGACCAAGTCGTATTGCTGTTGCGTGGGGAATCCAAGGACAACAGACAGCGTTGACAGAGCAGCCTGATAGTTATTCTGCGCATCGAGAAGAAGCAGTTTTGCCTGGGCGAGGTTTGCGTCAGCAAAGCTGACATCAAGCTGCGACTTCAACTTGTTGTTGTAGAGAGCCGTGACCTGATCGCTGACCACCTGGCGGGCGTTGACAGTTTGTTGCGCGACCGCCAATTCGGCATTCGCCTGCAAGGCGTTATAGAAAGCCTGATCGACGGCGAGCTTAATCTGATCAGCGGTCGCGGTAGCGTTCATGTCCGCTGCTTTGGCTTGGAGTGTCGCAGTGGCAACGAGGTTGTTAGTCCTTCCAAAATCGGTGATCAGCTGCGATAGAGCGACACCGCCGGCAGCGCGCTGATAGACGATGGGGTTATTCAGGTAGCCGGCAGCAATACGGCTTCCGTCGTCCCTGGGCTGCGCGGCTGTCAGGCTGCCGTACACGTTCGGGTAGTACGCGGCTTTTGCTTCACGCGTCACCTGACCGGATGCCAGTGACAGCAGATGAGATACGGAGATCTGCGGGTTGTTCTTCAGCGCCAGCGCTTCGGCATCCTGAACGGTGAGGCGCTGCAAAGTTCCGGATGTTGGAAGCTGGGACGCGGGCGGCGTCTGCGTACCGGTCGGCGGCGCAGGAGGCGCGGGCGGATATTGCACAGCAGGCATACTGTTTTGCGCGGCGATGTAGGTCGTCATCGCCACCGTTAAGGTGAACAGCAGGACTTTCTTGCTCACGCCTGCACCTCCGGTTGTGGTTGCTCTTCCCTGCTGTGGATCAGCAGATACGCCGCCGGCACAAGAAACACCGTGACAACAACCGATACCGCGAGGCCGCCAATGATCGACCGAGCCAGAGGAGCATACTGCTCGCTGCCGGCTTCCAGCGCCAGCGCCATGGGGATGAGGCCGAGAATCGTGGCCAGCGAGGTCATCAGAATCGGTCGCAAGCGCACGCGGCACGCTAGAGCCACGGCTTCGCGAATCGGCATTCCTTCGCGTCGATAGTTACGTGTCACGTCGACGATCAGGATGCTGTTCGACACAACGATGCCGGTCATCATGATCAGGCCCATCAGCGACATGACATTGAGCGTCGTGCCCGTGATCAGCAGGATGAGGATCACCCCCGTGATACCCGAGGGGATCGCCAGCAAGATGATGAAGGGATCGATGAACGAGGCAAACTGCGCCATCAAAATCAGATAGACCAACACCACAGCGAGCAGCAAGCCAAGGCCAAAGCTCTTAAACGACTGCTGCATCGCGAGGACCGAACCGCGTACCTCGATGCGCACGTTGGGCGGGAGCTTGGTGTCCTTGATGAGGTTGTTTACCTGCTTTGAGAGCGCGCCTAGATCTTCGCCCTTCGGGGAAACGTAGACATCGATCACGCGGAAGAGCTGGTAGTGGTCGACCTCGGTGGGCGTGTTGATCATCTTGATGTTGGCAACGTTCTCAAGCATGGTGGGATTGCTATTGTCGGGCGCGTGCAGCGGAATCTGCTTGAAGTCCTCCAACGTCATCGAACCAATCTGCTGATTGGTGTACTGCACGGTGAGGAAGTAATTGTTTCCGTTCTGGGGATCGACCCAGTAGCTGGGCGCGATCATGCCGTTGGAGGTAAGCGCGGTGACGACGTTGTTCACGACGTCGCTGGCGGTGAGTCCGAGCCGTGCGGCCATTTCGCGGCGAACGTCGAGTTGCAGGCCGGGGTAGTCAAGGTCCTGCGGAATGAGGACGTCGCTGACATCCCTCAGGGAGCGCAACTTCCGCGCCATCTCGCCGGCCACGACGTATGCAGCATGCTGATCATTGCCGCTCACCTGAATGTCGATGGGTGCGGGCATGCCCTGATTGACTACGGAATCGACCAAACCACCGGTCTGGAAATAGGTCGAGACTTCCGGCAAGTCGGTGGCCAGCTTCTTGCGCACGCGATCCATATAGGTGAAGGTACTGAGCTCGTGTTCCTGATGCAGGCTGACCTGCACAAAAGCCGTGTGTTGGCCGGAGTTGCTGGTATAGATGGACGAAAGATCGGGCGTGAGGCCGATGTTGGAGACGATCATCTGCAAGTCGTCTTTGTCGACCACCTGACGAATGTCGTTCTCGATGCGGGCGACAATGTCGTTGGTGACTTCCAGCCGCGAGCCGGTCGGAGCTTTGAGGTTAATGACGAATTGTCCCGGATCAGTGCGCGGGAAGAAAGCCACACCCAGAAAGGGATACAGGAGCAAGCTGGCGACGAACAGAGCCATGATAATGACGATCGTTGCCACTGGGCGCGCCAGCGCCTTGTTCACCGCAGAGTCGTAGTGCATCAGAAGCTGGTCGTAGTAGCGATTGAAGCCAGTCACCAGCCTCCCGAATACATTCGCCGGATGATGTCCGCCCTTACCATGAGCGATCTTGATGAATCGGGCACAGAAGAGGGGCACTACCGTCATCGCCACCAGGTACGATGCCGCCAGGGCCAGCACCACACCTAGAGCAAGGGCGATAAACAGGTAGCGGCTGACGCCGTACAGAAATACCACCGGAAAGAACACAATGGCCGTGGTGAACGTTGCCGCCAGTACCGCGAGCTGAACTTCCTGGCCGCCGCGCTCGGCTGCCGTGACCGCATCTTCGCCCCCCTCCACGTGCCGGAAGATGTTTTCCAGCACGACGACGGAGTTGTCGATGAGGCGTGAGAGAACGAGTGCGAGTCCGCCGAGCACCATGGTGTTGATGGAGCTGCCGGCGGCGTTCAGCAGCAGAAACGCCGCGAGGCATGAGATCGGGATCGACAGCAGCACTGAGATTGTGCCGCGCACCGAGCCGAGAAAGATCAGGATCATGGCCGCGGTCAGCACAAGCCCGATGCCACCTTCACGCAGCACGTTCGAAACGGCCGTCTTCACATATTGCGACTGGTCGAACACGACGCTAGCGATCAACGACCTAGGTACATCGAGCAGGTTTTTGATCCGGTCGCGAACTCCGTTGACGATCTGGATGGTATTGCTATTGCCACCCTGCTTAAGGATCGGCAGATATACGGATTTTTGGCCGTCGACGCGCACAATGTTGTACTGGATGGCGGAGGAGTCTTCGGCGTGTCCAACGTCGGCGAATCTTAGGACGTTGTTGCCGATTGCCTTCAGCGGAACGTCGTTCATCGCCGCGGTATTGGGAAGCTGGCTGTTGCTGTAAATGTTGTAATCAAGCGGTCCGATGCGAACATCGCCGGCCGGGAGGATGCGATTGGCATCGTTGACGATCCCCACTACATCCATAGGACTCAACTGAGCAGCTTCGAGCTGTACGGGATCGATGTAGAACTGGATCTGGCGATACTTCCCGCCGTAAGGTTGCGGAACGGAAGCTCCGGGAACGTTCGCGATCTGGTTACGTACGGTAAACTGAGCCAAATCGTGCAACTGGGTTTCGCTTAGGTCTTTGCCCTTAACAGTGACTAAACAAACCGGCAAGCTTGAGGCGTCGAACTTAAGAACCACCGGAGGCAGCGTACCTTGCGGAAGGCGCCGCAGATCGGCCATGGCAAGGTTGGCGATCTCGCTGACTGCGGCGTCGGGATCGGTTCCGGGCTGGAAATAGACCTTGATGAGGCTGACTCCTGTGAGCGATCGCGACTCGATGTGGTCAATGTTGCTCCCAAGGGTAAAGAAGCGCTCGAAGGTATCGGTGATGTCGGCTTCGATCTGCTGCGGCGGCATGCCGCTGTAGAAGGTAGCCACCACGACCACAGGTATCTGGATCTGAGGAAACAGATCGACCGGCATGCGGACCACGGTGGTGACTCCGATTACCACGATCCCCAGGCACAACATGAGGATGAAAAACGGATACTTGATTGCGAAGCTAGACATGGCTACGCACCTTCTTATTCTTGTTGCAACGGCGAGGCTCCCGTTCGCCGGAAGCACAAATGCGGAAATTACGAATCGTCGTCATACCTGGGCCTCCCCGGCGGGCCGTTCCTTGCCGCGATGCATGAGGTAGTAGGCGGCCGGGACAAGAAACAGAGTGACTAAGAATGAAAGCATCAGGCCGCCGATAATGGCGCGCGCCAGCGGCGCATATTGCTCACTGCCGGCTTCCAGCGCAAGTGCGAGGGGGATTAGTCCCAGGAATGTCGCGAACGTCGTCATCATGATGGGACGTAACCGCACGTTGCAGGCGTTCCGGATTGCGTCTTCCAGCGACTCGCCGCGACGGCGCAGCTCGCGGGTGAATTCCACGATGAGAATCGAATCGGACACCACGATGCCGATCATCATCATCACGCCCATCAACGACATGATGTTGACGCTGGTGTGGGTCATCAGCAAGAAGAGGATCACGCCGGTGAATCCCGGCGGCACCGCCAGGAGGATGATGAACGGATCGCTGAACGAGGCGAATTGCGCCATCAGAATCAGGTAAACCAGCACGATCGATAGCGTCAGTCCGACCGCGAAGCTCTTGAATGAATCGTTCATCGACACTACGGAACCGCGTAGTTCTACACGCGTATTGGGCGGGAGCTTGGTGTCCTTGATCACCTGCTGGACATTCCTCAGCAGCGTGCCAAGGTCTTCACCCTTGGGCGCAACGTAGACATCGATGATGCGGAACAGCTGATAGTGATCTACCTCGGTCGGCGTGTTGATCAGCTTTACGTCAGCAACGTTCTCCAGCATGGTTACGTTGGAGTTTTGGGGCGAGTGTAGCGGAATCTGTTTAAAGTCCTGCATGGTCATCGCGGCGATCTGCTGCGGCGTGTATTGCACCGTGAGGAAGTAGTTGTTGCCGCTGCGCGGGTCAATCCAGTAACTGGGCGCGATTATGCCGTTCGATGTCAACGCGGTAATTACGTTCTGCACCACGTTGCTGGCCGTCAGACCCAGGCGCGCCGCCATCTCACGATCGACGTCGAGCTGAATGCCGGGATAGTCGAGGTCCTGCGGGATGAGCACGTCACCGACCTCGTCCAGCTTGCGTAGCTTGCGCGCCATATCGCGCGCGACTTCGTAGGCCACCTGCTGATTGTTGCCGGTGACCTGAATGTCAATGGGCGCCGGCATTCCCTGGTTGACGATGGAATCGACAAGGCCGCCCGTCTGGAAGTAGGTGGAGAGTTCGGGCAGGTCCGACGAGAGCTTCTTCCGTACGCGATCGATGTAATCGAAGGTGCTGCGCTTGTGCTCCTCTTTGAGCTGCACCTGCACGAACGCCGTGTGCATAGCGGAGTTCGTGGTGTAGATGGCGGAAAGATCGGCATTGACTCCGATGTTTGAGACGATCATCTCCAGGTCGCTGGGGTCGATGACCTGCCGGATGTCGTCTTCCACCCTGGCTATGTACTGGTCCGTTAGCTCAAGGCGTGTGCCGCTGGGCGCTTTGACGTTGATGACGAACTGTCCAGGGTCGGTGCGTGGGAAGAAGGCCACGCCCAGCAAGGGTGAAAGCGCCAGGCTCAGCACGAATCCACCCATGATGATGCCGACTGTCAGCTCGGGATGGTCGAGCGCCTTCTGCAACCATTCGCCGTATTTCGCGAGGACGTAATCGTATCCGCGGTTAAATGGGGCCAGCATTCGCTCCAGCCATCCGCCTTCGCGCTCGCCGTGAGCTTCGTTCCCATGCGCTGACTTGATGAACCGGGAACAAAACAGCGGCACGACCGACATGGCAACCAGGTAAGAGCCGGCGAGCGCCAGCACCACTCCCATGGCCAGCGCGGTGAACAGGTACTTGCTGACACCGGACAGGAAAACTACAGGGAAGAAGACAATCGCAGTGGTGAAGGTTGCCGCGAGCACCGCGAGAGCTACTTCGCGTCCACCTTCTTCAGCGGCTGTGAAGGCATCTTCGCCCATCTCCAGGTGACGAAAAATGTTCTCGAGCACCACCACAGAGTTGTCGATGAGTCGCGACAGCACCAATGCCAATCCGCCAAGGACGATCGTGTTGATGGTGCTACCCATCGCGTTTAAAAGCAGAAAGGCCGCCAGACAGGAGATCGGAATCGACAACAGCACAGAAATGGTTCCGCGCAACGATCCCAGGAATACAAGAATCATTACCGCGGTCAGGAACAGGCCCATGCTGCCTTCGCGAAGCACGTTTGCAATCGCCAGTCTGACGTACTTCGACTGGTCGAACACCACGTTGGCGATGAGGCTCTTGGGTACGTCACGCAGGTTATCGACGCGATCACGCACGCCATCGACGATTTCGATGGTGTTGCTGTTGCCACCTTGTTTCAGGATCGGCAGATACACCGATTTCTGTCCGTCGACGCGCACGACGTTGTACTGAATTGCCGACGAATCTTCGGCATGCCCGATGTCGCCGAAGCGCAGGACTTTGTTGCCCACGGCTTTGAGCGGAACGTCATTCATGTCCTGAGCGGTGGGGAGCTGGCTGTTGCTGTAGATGTTGTAGTCGCGCGAGCCTACACGCAGATCTCCTGCTGGGAGGATCGTGTTGGCTTTGTTGACGATCTTCACCACGTCCATCGGGCTCAATTGCGTCGCCTGCAATTTCACCGGATCGATGTAGAACTGGATCTGGCGATACTTGCCGCCATAGGGTTGCGGAACCGACGCCCCGGGGACGTTGGCAATTTGGTTGCGAACATTGAACTGTCCCTGGTCATGCAACTCGGTTTCCGATAGCCCCTTGCCCTTGAGCGTCACCAGACATACCGGCATGCTGGAGGCGTCGAACTTCAAGACCACCGGAGGCAGCGTGCCCTGCGGCAACCGGCGGAGGTCCGCCATCGCGAGATTTGCGATTTCGCTGACCGCAGCATCGGGATCGGTTCCCGGCTGAAAGTAAACCTTGATGAGGCTCACTCCCGTGAGTGAGCGCGACTCAATGTGATCGATATTGCTGCCGAGCGTGAAGAAACGCTCGAATGTGTCGGTGATGTCTCCTTCAATCTGTTGCGGCGGCATACCGCTGTAGAAGGTGGCGACAACGACGACGGGAATCTTGATCTGTGGAAACAAGTCCACCGGCATACGCGCCACCGTGGTCACGCCCACGACAACCACGATCATGCACAACATCAGAATGAAAAACGGATGCCTGATGGCAAAGCCGGACATGATCTAGTCCAGTTCCTTGCCAGGACTTTCGGAGGCCACAACGCTGGGCTTGGGAGTGACGACCTCTCCCGGCTGATAGGCGCCAAGATTGCCGACGATGACTTTTTCCCCTTCGCTCAGTCCGGCCAGGATCTCAACATGGTTCGAGCTCTGGACTCCCAACTGAACGTCCCGGACTTGCACGTGGTTTTGAGGGTCAACCACCAGCACGCTGGTCTTGTTATCACTGCGCTGAATTGCTTCGACCGGAACGGCGAGAACGTCGGGACGACTGTTCGCATCCAGTCGAACATCGCCGTACATACCAGGCTGCAGATGGTAGTTGGGATTGGGAACGTCGATCTCGACCTGCATGGTTCGCGTCGAGGGGTCCAGAGCATCCGTGAAACGTGAGACCTTGCCAGTAAAATGCTCACCCGTTGCCTGCACGTGTACATCGCCAACGTCGCCGATCTTAACTTTCGCCGCCAGCGATTCGGGAACAGGTACTCGCAACCGCAAGACATTGACCTGGGCGACCGTGACCACCGGAAGGCCGCTGGTGTTGGAAGTCCCGGCTTGTACCAGCGCGCCGGTATCAGAGAAACGCCAAGTGACCACGCCGTCATACGGGGCGGTGATTTTGGAGTAATCGCTCAGCGCGGAATAGTGCTGCAAGTCGGCCTGGGCCACCGCCAACTGCTGCTTCGCCGCAGCCAACGCGGACTTGGCCGCCTCCACCTGGGCCTGTGAGGCGCGGTCCCTAGCGGTGGCATCGTCCAGCTCCTGTTCCGCAATCAGTCCGGGCCGCGCCTTGTCGGCGTTCACCAGACGTACGGCGTTGGCATGCAGGGCGACGTTGTCGGCCTCAGCGCGCGCTACATCGCTCTTCGCCCTCTGGATCTCCTCTTCCGCACGGTGTACGGCGGCCTTGGAAGAATCTACTTGCGCCACCAGCTCGGGAATTTCGAGCACCGCGAGCACTTGGCCCTGGTGCACGCGGTCCCCGATATCCACATAAATGTTACGGATATAACCAGCTACCTTGGCATGCAGTTCGACATTCTGGTAGGGCAGAAATTGGCCTGCAATGGACAGGGAGTTCGCCACGGTCTGACGCTTAGCCATCGCCACAGCGGCGTAGACGGCGTGGCTGGCGTCCCCTGGACCATCTGCCTGTGCGTGGGACGGTCCGCCGGCGCGGACGCGACTGACAATCAGAATCAGCAGGAGCGCGGCAATGACGACAACGCCGAACACAAGCAGTTTGCGGTTTTGACGCGACATCATGAAATTCCTTAGAGCAAGCGAAGTGGGCCACTTGCGAGTTTCAGTCTCCGGACGCGAAAAAATCCGGACCACAACCTTGGGGTCGCGAAGAGAGAAAAGTGGCGGAGACTACCGCAGAGGCGGGGGGCGCAGAAACCGATGGAGATACTGCTGCCTGCGCGACTCGCGAGTTACGGTTCCGCACAGGGCATGATAGCGCTCTTCGAACCGCCGGGAAATCAGGCCAGTCAGGAAAGTCGCTAACCAGAAAAGCGAAATGAGTAACGTTAGGGACGGCAGTTCGGTTCTCTGGCCGGTGAGCCATAGCTTCGACGAGGTTGAAGGCTGGGGCTGTGACCCGTGATCATAGACCGCCACCTTGGCATGAAGCGCGAAGCTGAACACCAGCACGCACGCCAAAAGCAGCAACATGCGCCAGAACACAGAGTTCAGCGACCGGTCCGGCGATGTCAGGGGCGGCATATCCATGTTTAATTATATGTAAAAACACCACTTTCGTGAGTATGTTGCGGGTCGGGCGATCGCACCCCGGTTGCTGCGTCGGGAGATATTCACGCTGGTGCTGGCATTCCGCATGGCGTGCAGCGCCGACCGTTGACCATTACGGGAAATCTTCGGCTCGATCCAAGCTCCTTCGACGAATTGGCCTTGGAATTCCGGAGCGCTTCGCGAAACAATGACGTTTACTGAAGTCCAGCGTTCGAGTGCCGGAGTTCGGCTTTGCGCTTCTCCTCCACTATCGCCCTGTACTCGTTCGCTTGCGGTCGCTTTGTTGCGCCAATCGCAGTCAATTTAATCCTGTGCATCTTGTGCGGGCTCGAATCCTATGCCGAGCCCCAGTCGGCGGAAGACCAAACTACTAATCTGATCAGCGGCACCGTAATCAACAGCGTGACGCACGAACCCATTGGACGAGCGCTGGTCTACACCGCCGATGAACGCGCGGCGACGTTTGCCGATGATCACGGGAACTTTGAGTTGACAGTTTCGGCGGTAACCCAGCCTCCGGGGGGCGGCGTGCCCGTCAAGACTTCGGTTCGACTGCTAGCCAGCAAGCCCGGCTTTCTTACCGAGTATGGGATACAGGGCCGTGCGGTCATCGGCGGCAGTGTCAAGGATGTGACGCTGACGCTCGCTCCGGAAGCTTTAATCGTTGGACAGGTGAAATTCCCCGACGCCGACGCCGATTACGTCGAGGTGCAGCTTTATCGCCGCGAGGCGCGCGAAGGATTCGCTCACTGGCAACCTCTGACGCTAGTGCGCACGCGTACCGATGGCGAGTTCCGCTTTGCGGAGTTGCGCGCGGGTGAATACAAGGTGTTCACGCACGAAGCCATGGAGCGTGACCCGCTGGCGGCCGTTCCCAACGGCCCGGCCTACGGCTTTCCTCCCAGATTTTTTGCGACCGAGCGTGATTTCGCCACGGCCGACATAATTCAACTGAAAGCGGGCGAGACCGTAACCGCCATCATCGCTCCCGAGAGGCAGCGATACTTTGATGTGCGTGTTCCGGTGATCAAGCCGGAGCCCGGTCCACCGGGGCAACTGTCCGTGCCGGTCGATGCGCGAGGCCATCGCGGTCCAGGGTTTGAGCTCGGCTACGACCCCGAACAGAACGCTGTCCGAGGCTCGCTCCCGAATGGCAGCTATACCATCGAAGCGTGGACCGTCGAGTCGAGTGACTGGGTGGGCACAACCATCATCACCGTGGCGAATGGACCAGTGAACGGGCCGCCACTCTCGCTTTCGCCTAGGGCCATCATCGATTACAACGTTCATCAGGATTTCAATGGAGCGGAGAACTCCCGCACCGGGGCGCCAAATGTCTGGGTAAATCTGCAGTCGGCAGATGAGTTCTGGCAGGAGCGGGGCGGATATGGGTATAACACCAGGGGCAATCCGCCGTCGCTAACCGGAGTCAAACCCGGACGCTATTGGGTGCAGGTCAATCCGCCGTCGTCAGATACCTATGTGGCGTCGGTAACTTCGGGGGGAAAGATCTTTCTCGGGAACCGCTGGTAGTGCCTTTCGGCGCTAGCGTACCGCCGATCGATATCACGGTACGCAACGATCCCGGCGAGATTGAGGTTACGATCGAAGGTAAAAACAATGGACCGGCGGTAGGAGTAACCGGAAGCATCATCAGGTCGGGCGGCATTGTTGGTTCATCGATACTCGACGAACCCTCGTCGGTCTATTGCATTCCTCTCTCGGGTGAGGGAGAAACGGCACGAGAATTCTCCAATCAATCTAACGACAAGTACGTTCTCCGGCAGGTTCCGCCGGGCGACTATCGCATTCTCGCCTTCGACGCTCCACAACAGCTTGAATATCGTAACCCCGTGGTGTTGCGCACCTACGAATCCAAGGGACAAGTGGTTCATGTCGCGGCAGGACAAAAGGTGCAAGTGACGGTCGAACCGATCAAGGGCAAGTGAACGTGACAAATCGCTAGTTCAGAGCCTCCGCCTTTTCGGGACTGTTGTTGCTCGCGTGCCTGGGCGCGACATCTCGCGTCTTCGCCCAATCCAGCGGCTATCGCATCGCAGGAAAGGTAGTGAATTCCATCACCGGTGCACCGGTGTCGCAGGCGCTGGTGACAATCGCTGAGGTGAAGGACCAAAGCGACACAAAATCTCTGGTCACCGGCGACGACGGTGCGTTTGCGTTCAGGGGTTTGCCAGCAGGCAAATATTCGCTGATGGCGGCGCGCCGAGGGTACATCACATCCGGATACGACGCCCACGAACACTTCTCCACCGCAATTGTCACTGGGGGCGATGCCGACTCCGAGCACCTTCTCTTTCGCCTGACTCCGCCGGCCGTGATCAGCGGAAAGGTATACGACGAGGTAGGGGATCCTGTTCGCCGTGCGCAATGTCGCGCTGTATCGACAGGACCAGAGCACGGGTGTCGGTCTGACTCGCCTGATTTCCGCGGCACAAACTGGCGATCGCGGCAGCTACGAGTTCGCGGAATTGCTCGCGGGCACCTACTTCATCTCCGTGAACGCGAGGCCGTGGTACGCCCTGCATCCACGCTCGCAAGTAACTGGCGTCGGGATCGAAACGATCCACAACAGCGATGGAAGTGTTACGACCGTGCCAGGCAGTGACACTGTAACCATAATGGAAGTGCCCCACGAGTTCGACGTCGCCTATCCCACCACCTTCTATCCCGATGCGACCGACTCGGACCAAGCCGTACCAATCCCTTTACGTGGCGGCGACCAGGTGTCGATCGACATGCATCTCAAGCCGGTGCATGCTCTGAGGATCGTGGTCCAAAATCCCAGCGGTCGCGAGGGCGGGCTTGCCATGCCTCAACTGACGAAGCAGACTTTCGACTCGGCTGAGAACATTATGGGCATCCTTTTCGATCGGGGCCCTGACCCAATGGCGAACACGGGTCCGCCTTTCAGCAGGCTGCCGTCAGGCGCCATAGAAATTTACGGCGTTCCGGCTGGCAAATACACCGTGCACATGGACGCGACTCCGGGCGCATCCGGAGCAATCGCTGACTTCGACCTCAGCCAGGACGGCCAGCAGGTCGACCTGCCAGCAGGACAGCCGGTAAGCAGCGCCAAGCTTACCGTGAGCGTCCAGGGCGCTGCGCGGCCGCCCCAAGGACTTGTCCTGGCCCTTCGCACAAAGGAGCATAAAATCGTACGCGCCGCACAGGTGGATGCGCCAGGCGGTTAGCGAAATGGGCGGGGATATGTTCCGGCAATAATGATAGCGCAGGGAAACGTCTCTCCGGGAAGACGCCCAAAGGCAACATTTGGTTGCGGCGAGCGCTCTGTGAAGCGGCTTGGGCTGCGTCGCGCACCAAGAACACGTATCTCGCAGCCCAATACAATCACCTTATCCTTCGCAAGGGCAAGAAGAAGACGATAGTAGCGGTGGGCCACTCGATACTGAGGATTGCCTACTATCTTCTGACACGCCAATGCTCGTATGCGGAGTTGGGTGGAGATTTTTTCGATCGGTCGAACCGAGAGGCAGTCCGCTCCCGACTGGTCAAAAAGCTGGTCCGCATGGAGTATCAAGTAACGCTTACGCGCATTTCCTCAGAAGCAGAGGCTTGAGCTTTTTTATGACGTGGCGATGTGCGCGATGCGGAGAGGCCAACCACTCAAGCGCCGGAAGCACCGGGCACCACGCCAAGGCCGATTCAAAAGAACCAATCCCAACCTAAACGGGATTGAACCCGGAGGGGGATATTCTTTTGCCGTTTCGCCACCCACTGTGGGTATTTCGGGGAAGCTAGTGCATTTGCTTTATTGCTGGCCGGGATGGTCGGCATTAGCTTTTTGAAAATCCAGGTTGGGGGTGGCTCAAAATGAACCTGCGTAACGCCTCGAAAATCCTGCTCACGATGGTTTGTGTAGTTGCTCTTGCGTCGGCATACGACGCCGGAAAACCGAGTACCGTAAAAGGCTACGTTCTCGATTCGGCTTGTGCCTTTACCAAAGACCTGAAAAAACCTATCAGCAAAGAATGCGCCATCGCGTGTGCGAGAGCAGGATCACCGCTGGTAATTCTCGGCGACGACGGCACGATTTATTGGCCGATCGCCGGGACCATTCCGTCGAGCGGACAAAACGAGAAGCTACTGCCGTTTGCTGGGCAGAAGGTCACGGCTGCGGGAAAGGTCTATCAGCGCGGCGGCTCGACTGCGTTGGTGATTGAGAAGATGGAGCTTCAAGCCGGACCGAAATAACCGGACAGAAATAAAACGCTCGTCCGGCAGGAACCTGGCTGCCCCGCTCTTATCACAACGGACTGTGCCCTGCGTCCTATCTCACTCGCCCTCCCGTCGGTAAAAGAAGCATTCTGAGGTCGAGGTATTTGTGTGCCCGTGCCTTGGCCGTCGCCTTTCCACTCAGGCCGCGGATCGAAGTGGTTCTTTGACAAGTTGAACCGTTTTTGCGGAGTCCGAGCCTGCCCGCGAAATCCCGAGTTGGCGAGGAACCTCTCAAAGCGTAACTGTTGCTTAATCATCGATACTGTTGTTTACCGGTCTTCGGCAAAAATAGCGGGAATTACATTAGCTAAGTCTAGCCGAAGGGCTCCGCCCTTGAAATCCCGTGCGAATCTTCAAGATGAGGCTGGGCGGAGCCCTTGAAGGTGTGCGTCACCAGTTTTGAGTTATGAG
>Ga0306921_10000671_pt1 | contig 31423 bp, 33 predicted proteins | sample sta12Cox44000080_FD_203760 | JGI IMG/M metagenome (GOLD analysis project Ga0306921, IMG submission 203760) | Lab enrichment of tropical soil microbial communities from Luquillo Experimental Forest, Puerto Rico - statoxic.12C.oxic.44.000.080 (v2)... | ecosystem: Environmental > Terrestrial >... | reverse complement strand
GATGCAGGATCTGCTGTTCCGCACCAACCGGGTGATCCAGCACGAGCTCGACGTGACCCGCCATCAGCTGATGCGCAACGATGTCGAGCTCATCGCTGCTACGGCCTCTTTTGTCGCGCCAGACACTGTCCGCCTCGAATACGTCGACGGAACCAGCTCGCGCACCGTCAAGGCAAGCAAGATCGTCATCGCTGCGGGTGCGGAGACCACTCGCGCTCCGCACATCCCGTTCGACGGCGACCGAATTTTCACGAGCGACGACGTCCTGCAGCTCGATCGGCTGCCGAGGACGTTGGCGGTTGTCGGAGCCGGGGTGATCGGCTGCGAATACGCTAGCATCTTTGCCGCGCTCGGCGTTCGGGTGACCTTGATCGACAAACGACACCGACTGTTGCCGTTCGTTGACCAGGAAATCGCCGACGAGTTCTGCCATCATCTCAGGGAAAACCGGGCCACTCTGCGGCTCAACGAGAGCGTCGATAAATTGGAGATTGTCGAGGACGAGCACGGTGCTCGCGTCAGCATTCACCTCGACAGCGGCAAGACGATCATTGCCGAGAAGGTGCTCTATTCGGTTGGCCGCACCGGTGCCGCCAGCAAGCTCAATCTGGCGGAGGCCGGCCTCGAGCCCGACAACCGCGGTCGGCTGACGGTCGACGAGCATTATCGCACCGCGGTCCCCGGCATCTATGCGGTTGGCGACATGATCGGGTTTCCTGCGCTCGCCTCGACCTCGATGGAACAGGGCCGACTTGCCACATGCCACGCTTTCGGAGTCAAGGCGAACAGCGTCCCCGAGCGTTTTCCGTACGGCATCTATGCGGTCCCGGAAATCTCGATGGTCGGCAAGAACGAGGAGGAGCTGACCGAGGCCGCCATCCCGTACGAAATCGGCAAGGCCCGCTACAAGGAGATCGCGCGCGGTCAGATCCTCGGCGACGTGACGGGACTCTTAAAGCTGATATTTCACAGTGAGACCCGCCGGCTGCTCGGCGTCCATATCATCGGCGAAGGGGCGAGCGAGCTGATCCACATCGGTCAGGCGGTGCTGTCGTTCGACGGTAAAATCGACTACTTCATCGACACCGTGTTCAATTACCCGACCCTGGCGGAGTGCTACAAAGTGGCTGCGTTCGACGGCATCAACCGGCTCGGCATATTTGAGCCGGAGCAAGCGACAATCCTGCGAACGGGGTAACCGCGGCGGCTCGATACCTTACGACAGACCCTTGCCCATCGGCCTTAATGGGCGAGCCAGGCCGCAACGGACACCCCGCTCGTCACCTCCTTTAACGCCAAGCCGATGGTCAGTAGCACCAATGCGCCGATCAGCAAGGTGAACGCCATGCGCCGCCCATCCGAAGTTGGTCGGATGAGGATTATCAGCGACAGTCCGACACAGCCAAGAACCAGGACCGCTTGATACCACGGCATCGTGCAAACCCCTTTGGCGATACGATAGCCGAAAACCCTTAACGGACTCTTTCCGGCAGCGATAACGGTCTGACCGCGTCTGTCGCCTCGGCAGAATCGCCATGGCAGACATGGCGATGCCGCCGATCGAACTCGCCGAACGTTTGGCGCTGCTGCCCGCGCTGGCCTTCCTCTTCGTGGCCGGTGGATTCCTCGCCTGGTGGGAGTGGCGGGAAAGCGAGCCGAGGTCGAGCGAGGAGCTAGCGATCCCCGCCACGAACCCGCTGCAGCTGACGACGGCGCTGGTCTTCGCCGCGCTCTTGCTCGTGGTGTCGCTGGTGACTGCCCGGGTTCAGTCCGCATTCGGCCAACGCGGCATCTTTGCTCTCGCGGCGCTTTTTGGAGCGAGCGATATCGACCCGTTCGTTCTCGGGCTCGCCCAGGGCGCCGCGAGGAGCACGAGCCCTTCAGCGGTAGCCGCCGCGAGCTGATCGCGGCCTCGGCCAACAACCTGGCGAAAGCCGGCCACGCGATCGGGTTCGCGGCTTCACCGCGGCGCAGCGGGCGGTGGTGACCCTGGTGATCCTCCCGCCATTTGGCCTCGCGGTAGCAGTCCGCCTACCTCGTGTGGGCAGGGTGACGTCGATCGCGAAAAAAGGCGCGCAGTAAATCGGCGGCGCGTCGCTCCTCTATCCCGCCATAGATCTTCGGGCGATGGTGGGTGGTCGGCTGATCGAACAGACGCGGCCCGTGCTCGACGGCGCCCCCTTTCAGATCGTAAGCGCCGAAATACAGTCGGCGCAGGCGGGCCAAGGCGATTGCCGCGGCGCACATCGCGCACGGCTCGAGGGTGACATAGAGATCGCACTCGGCGAGATGCTTGGTACCGAGCCGCAGAACGCCGGCGCGCAGCACCAGCATCTCGGCATGTGCCGTCGGGTCGCGATCGGCCTCGACTCGATTGCCGGCAGCCGCGAGCTGGCGGCCAACGTTGTCGACTAGGACGGCGCCAATCGGCACCTCGCCGCGCGCCGCCGCCGCCTCGGCCTCGGCGAGAGCAAGGAGCATTGGCGACGGGCCCGCGGTCATCCGCCGTGCCAGCGCCGGATCGGCTCGGGAATCGCGATCGGCCGACGCGTCGACAACCGCATGAAGAGCCCCTGCTGCTCGGCCTCGGCATGAACCGCACTGCCGACGGTGAATTCGGCGGCGAGGCGCCAGCGCACTCGGCTGAGCGCCGCGACCCTGATGCGGCCGACGAGCGGGTCGGCGATCGTCACAGGCCGGCGATAGTTGATCCGCGTCGCGAGCAGGATCGGTGCGACATCCTCGGAAAGCGCCCGGATTAGCGGGTAGGCCTGCTCCAACAGCGCCAGGCGCAGATCCTCGAGCCAGCGGATGAACACGATGTTGCTGACGATGCCGGCAAAGTCTATGTCGTAGGTCCGTATCGGGAGCGGCTGCTCGTAGAATTCGCTCATCGCCTTTCCAGCTTAGCTTGGACGCTCTGAACATGGCACAGCCCGTCATCGGCCTCACCCTCGATCACGAGCCGCCGGGCGGCTATTCGAAGTTTCCGTGGTATGCGATTCGCGAGAACTACTGCGACGCGGTGCGACGCGCCGGCGGGCTGCCGATCCTGCTGCCGCACGACCCCGACGCCGCTTCGGACTATCTCGATCGGATCGACGGGCTCGTCGTCACCGGCGGCGGCTTTGATGTCGATCCCGCACTGTTCGGCGCGGCGACCCGCCACCCGAGTGTGACCACCAAAGACCGGCGCACCTCCTTCGAGCTTGCCGCTACGAAGGGCGCGCTCGACAGAGGGATGCCGGTGCTCGGGATCTGCGGAGGTCAACAGCTCTTGAACGTCGCGCTCGGCGGCACTTTGATCCAGCACATCCCCGACGAGGTCCCAGGATGTGTGGCGCACCGCCAGCCGAACCCGCGCGACGAGCCTGGGCACTCCGTCCGGATAATTGCCGGCACCTTGCTGCACCGCATTACCGGTGCCGCCGATCTCGCCGTCAACAGCGCGCATCACCAAGCGGTCAAGGAGGCAGGGCCCGGCCTCGTCATCGACGCCGTCGCCGAGGACGGCGTCGTCGAAGGGATCGAAGATCCGCGCCACCGCTTCTGCCTCGGCGTTCAATGGCACCCGGAATTCGAGATCAACGAGGCCGATCGGCGGATCTTCTGGGCCTTTGTCGAAGTCGCTCGCGGGTGAGCGATGCGCAGGCGCCTTCGGAGCGCGTCGCCAAATTGCTGGCACGCGTCGGGCTGTGCTCACGCCGCGACGCCGAGCGGTGGATCGCCGCAGGGCGGGTCTCGGTCGATGGTCAGGTGCTGACCACCCCGGCGGTCACGGTCACCGCGGCCAACGACGTCCGCGTCGACGGCATGCCGCTGGCCAGCCCCGAGCGGCCGCGCCTGTGGAGGTATCACAAGCCCGCCGGCCTCGTTACCACCCATCGCGACGAGAAGAGCCGGCCGACCGTCTTCGACGCGCTGCCGAAAGAACTGCCGCGGGTGATCTCGGTCGGGCGCCTTGACCTCACTTCCGAGGGATTGCTGCTGTTGACCAATGATGGCGCGCTTGCCCGCCGGCTCGAACTGCCGGCGACGGGGTGGCTGCGGCGCTACAAGGTGCGTGTCCATGGCGAGGTCGATCCTGACCGCCTCGCCGCGCTCGAAAAGGGCATCACCCTCAACGGGGTCGGCTATGGCCCGATCCGCGCCAGCCTCGAACGCCGGCAGGGCAGCAACGCCTGGATCGCGCTGGCCTTGCGCGAGGGCAAAAACCGCGAGGTGCGCCGCGTTCTCGAGCATCTGGGTCTCCCGGTGACCCGGCTGATCCGACTTTCCTTCGGACCGTTTCAGCTTGGCAATCTGGCGCGAGGCGAAGTCGCCGAGGTGGCAAAAAAGGTGCTGACCGAGCAGCTCGGAAACACAGGTCCAGCATATGCGGATCGTGGGCGGTAGGCATCGCGGCCGGCGCCTACTCGCTCCGCCCGGTGACACGGTCAGGCCGACCAGCGATCGGGCCCGCGAGGCGCTATTCAACATCCTCTCGCACGGACGCCTTGCCGCCGGCGTCGTTCCGTTCGCCGGCGCGGCCGTGCTCGACGCCTTCGCCGGGACCGGCGCACTCGGGCTCGAAGCGCTGTCGCGCGGCGCGGCCGAGGCAGTCTTTATCGAACGCGATCCGGAGGCAGTTGCGGTCCTGCGCCGGAACGTCGCGGCGCTCGGGGAGAGCGACCGCGCCGAGATTGTGCCTGGTGACGCCACCCGTCCAATCCGCGCGGGATTGCAGTGCGCGGTGGCATTTGTCGACCCCCCTTACCGCAGCGGTCTCGCTGCCGCGGCGCTCGAAGCGCTCGACCGGGCCGGCTGGTTAGCGCCGGATGCGCTCGCCATCATCGAGCTCGGCGCGCGCGAGGAATTGCCGCCGCCTGCCGGATTCGCTCTCCTCGACGAACGTGTCTACGGCGCCGCGCGGCTAGTCTTCCTGAGCCGCGAGAACGGCCCGCGATAGCACCTCTGATTTCGCAGTTTCTGCGGGAAAATACCCGGTTAAAACCGATTCGGTCCGCCAAGCTGATCACATAATCAACGTTAAATCAAAGCCTTACGTGATCTCTTCCGATTAACAAACCGTGAATTCAACGTGCGTCGAACCGGGAAAGAAAACGGCTAACCGGGAAATAACCGGGAATCGCACTCGATGGCGCTGAACTCTACGAATCCGTGCCTGCACGCGCGGTAAATTTGGGTAGTCTCTCGGGGTGTTTCAAATCGAGCCCTCCGGCAGGGAGATCGACGATGGTCCTATCTTCACCTGTCATCGATCACGTCGTCATCGATGTGCGCGAGCATATGGATGAGGCGATGCGGTGCTTTGCCTCGCTCGGTTTCCTGCTGACACCGCGCGGCCGGCATACCTTGGGCTCGGTCAACCATCTCGCGATGTTTGCGACCGACTATCTTGAGCTGCTCGGCTTTGGCGAGGACGGGGCAACCCGCACCGAGCTCGCGCGCTTCCCGCGAGGCTTCAATGGTCTCGTGTTCAAGACCACCGACGCTGACCTGGTTTATCGCCATGCCGAGGCGGCACGCCTCCCGGTGCTACCGGTACAAGCCTTCTCGCGCCCTGTTGCGATCGACGGCACTATCCGCGACGCGCGGTTTCGCACCACCCGGCTCGATCCGGAGAAAGTAACAATCGGCCGCGTCTATTTTTGCGAGCACCTGACCCCCGACCTCCTGTGGCGCCCTGAGTGGCAGATTCACGCCAACGGTGCATCTTCGATCGCGCGCGTGGTAGTGGTTACCGCCGATCCGTCACGAAGGGCCAAGCTGTTGCGCGACCTGTTTGGCGGGGATTCCGTGTCCGAGCGCGACGGGCGACAGGTAATGACCGCCGGGTCGGCAGAAGTCGAGTTCGCCTTGCCGAATTCTGTTGCAGGCGAGTTCGGCGAAGCGACGGCGGAGCCGGCTGGGCGTGCCGAGTATATGGCGGCGCTGGGGATCAGGGTGCCGTCGCTTCCTGAGACGGCGCAACAGCTTCGTACCATCCAGGGCGTGCGCGTCGAGCCGCATCGGCTGGTGGTGCCGGCCGCCGCCGCCTTCAACACCACGATCGTGTTTTCCGAGTGAGGGATCGCATGGGTGTCGGAGGCGGCTACGCACCGACGGGTTTCAACAATCTCGGTGACGCGATCGACCGATCCGATCCCGACGCATTGGCGGTGATCGATCTCGGCGCCAGCCCATCTCCGCGTTTCTATAGCTATCGCGAGATCGACAGGCTCGCCGGCGCAACGGCGCGCGGGCTCGTCGCGCGAGGCCTCGGCCGCGGCGATGCCGTGGCTATCCTGTCGGCCAACCGAGGTGAATTTCTAGCTGCCTTTCTCGGTATCATGCGCGCCGGGCTGGTCGCGGTGCCGATCAATTGGAAATTGCCGGCGGCCACCGTCGAGTTCATCCTGCGCGACTGTGGCGCAAGGCTGGTATTATGCGACCGAGTGCGCCTGCCGCTTTGCCCGTCCGATCTGCCGCACCTCGTCTTCGAGGAAGATTTCGTGACGCTGCTCGACCACGGCCCCTCTGCCGCGGTCGCGGCACATCGGGCGGACGCAGCCATGTTCCTCTACACCTCGGGCTCCAGCGGCCGACCCAAAGGCGTCGTGCTGTCGCATATGAGCCACCTTTGGGTGATCGACATGCGTCGTCGCACCGGCAGTTTCGGAGAAAGCCGAGTGCTTGTCGCGGCGCCTCTCTACCATATGAATGCGCTCGCCGTGTCGCAGGCGGCGCTGGCGCAGCACCACACGATCATCCTACTGCCGGGCTTTACGCCGCAGAGCTATATCGAGGCGGCGGGAACCTATCGCGCCACGATCCTGACTTCGGTACCGACGATGATTGCGATGATATCGCGCGAGACGGCGCTGCTGGAACGCAGCGATTTGTCGGCGGTCTCGGCGGTACGGATGGGCTCGGCGCCGGTCTCGGAAGGGCTGATGGAGGCCGCGCGGCGCGCCTTCCCGCGCGCCGTCATCACCAATGGCTACGGCACGACCGAGGCAGGGCCGATCGTCTTCTCCGCGCACCCCGACGGCCGGCCGACCCCCGACCTGTCGGTCGGTATCGCGCATCCGCATGTCGAGCTGCGGCTGGTCGCGAGCGACGACAGCAGGGCGAGCGAGGGCGTGCTGCAAATGCGCTGTCCGGCTCTGATGACCGGGTACCACAACCTGCCAGAGGCGACGGCGAAGGTAATGAGGCCAGACGGCTTTTACATCACCGGCGACGTGTTTCGCCGCGATAGCGCCGGATTCTACTATTTCGTCGGCCGCAGCGACGACATGTTCGTCAGCGGCGGCGAAAACGTCCACCCCGGCGAGATCGAGGCGATGTTGGAACAGCATCCGGACATCCACCAGGCGGTGGTGGTGCCGGTCGACGACGAGCTGAAATTCAAGAAGCCGGTCGCCTTTGTCATCGCGCGACCCGGTGCTGCGCCGAGCGAAGCGACGGTCAAGGCGTTCGCGCTCGCTAATGCCGCGCCCTATCTACACCCGCGCCGTGTGTGGTTCTTGCCGGAGATGCCGCTTGCCGGCACGAACAAGATCGACCGGCGCAGCCTGGCGCGGCGCGCCGCCGAACTGCTATCTCGAGGCTCAGAGTGATGCCGACGGTCTCGTTCACCCGCGCGCTCGAGCGCTTCCTGCCGACACCTTCCACCCCAGTGGAGGGTACCACCGTGGGCGCCGCGCTGGCCGCAGTGTTCGCAGAGCGGCCGGCATTGCGCGGCTATGTGCTCGACGACCAGGGCATCTTGCGCCGACACGTCGCGGTTTATGTCAATGGCCGGCTGGTGGATGACCGCGTCGGGTTGACCGACCCTGTCGGCCCGCGTGACGAAATCTACGTCTTCCAGGCATTGTCCGGTGGCTGACGGAGGAGGGGATGGCAGATCGGCTTCATGTCGCAACCCGCAAGGGTCTCTTCGAACTGGCGCGCGGCCATGGCATCTGGGAGGTCGCCGACGTGCAGTTTCTCGGAGATCCGGTCTCGGCGGTGCTGGCCGACGCCGACGGTGCGGTCTATGCCGCACTCGATCTCGGCCATTTCGGCGCTAAGCTGTGGCGCCGCGCCCCCGCCGGCGGCTGGCAGGAGCTGGCCCCACCGACGTTTCCGCCAAAGCCGCCCGATGCCGACGGCGATCCCCATCCCTGGTCACTCGGCAAGATCTGGGTGCTCGAAGTGGGTGGTGTCGCCGGGTGCCTGTGGGCGGGGACGATGCCCGGCGGGCTCTTCCGCTCCGACGACCACGGCCAATCCTGGTCGCTAAACGAGACGCTGTGGCGTATGCCCGAGCGCCGGCGGTGGTCGGGGGTTGCAGGGGGTGAACAACCCGGCATCGCCTCCGTGCTGGTCGACCCGCGCAACCCCGCCGACATCCGCATCGGCGTATCGACCGCGGGAGTGTGGGCGAGCACCGATGCCGGCATGTCGTGGCGCAATATCAACCGCGGCATGTATGCCGAGTACATGCCGCCGGAGCAGCGCGAGGAACCGATCGCCCAAGACGTCCACCGCCTGGCGCGTTGCGCCGCCTTTCCCGAGATTGTCTGGTGCCAACACCACAACGGTGTCTTCCGCTCGGAGGACGCCGGTGCCACCTGGCATGAGCTGACGGCGATCCGTCCGTCGAAGTTTGGTTTTGCCGTCGCCGCGCATCCGCGCGATCCGGACACCGCATGGTTCGTCCCGGCGGTCAAGGACGAACGGCGCATTCCGGTCGACGGCAAAGTCGTTGTCGCACGCACCCGCGACGGCGGCCGCAGCTTCGAGGTATTGCGGAAGGGCCTGCCGCAGCACCACGCCTATGATCTGGTGTGGCGCCATGCGTTCGCGGTAGATGCGAGCGGCGAGCGGCTCGCCTTCGGCTCAACCAGCGGCGGGCTGTGGATCTCCGAGGATGGTGGCGATTCCTGGACGATGCCGGAGGCCCGCCTACCGCCGATCGCTGCGGTGCGCTTCGCCGCGGTCTGATCGCTGCCCGCTCCCGCCTCGACTACTCCCGCCGGAAGGTAACGACCAGCACGTCGCGATAGGCCGGAAGTCGCGGGTCGATCGCTGTCACCGCAGTAACGCCGTGATAGACCCGGCTGTCATCGACTAGCGCCGAATCGAGTGGTGCCGTAAGCGTGAAACTGCCGAGCGGGCATTTGACCAGATCGTAGATTGTGGTCTCGCCGCTCGCGATGTTTTCGCGGCGGACCATCAGTACCAGCACCCAATCAACGCCGTCGCGGTGCATTCCTTCCGGGGTCGGGCGGCCCGCCTCACCCGGCCGCGCCTCGATCCGAAACTGGTGCAGTTCGAGGTGCCAAGCCGCCGGCCGTACCGCCGCAGGGGTCATCCGGTCGAACAACGCCTGGCTGGTCCGCAGGATCGCATTCAGCGCCGGGTGGTGGGCGACCACGTCGCTGACCGGCTCGAACCAGCGCTCGATCCCTCCGTTGAGCTGGTTGTAGTCGCGGCTCTGATAATGTGGCTGATGCGGCTTGCGCACGATCCCGGCCGATGAAGCTCGGAAGGCGGCAAAGCGGCGGCGGCGGTAGCGACCACCATCAGCCATATAGGTGTCGATGCCGAGATCGTCCCAGCTGGCGGCAAACGACCCCCAATCACACAGCCCGGCCGCCTCCAACGCGGCATGCATTTCCGGAGCTCGCACAAAGGCGAAGCCGTCACGGCCGATCGTGTCCGCGATTGCGGCAAAGAAATCGGTCATCCGCACTTCCCCGATCCGAGCCAGCCTTATGTGGCCATTTCGTGGGCAATTCCACCCCGGAGTCGAGCGGGTCTCGACGCCGGAGTGTGAGGTCGGTCACACAAGGATGGTACAATTTCGGGTAAATGCAAACTACACCGGCGGTTATTACGAGCACGTTTGGCTTGCAAAGTTCGTTATCATACGCTATTAACTATGTTTGGTTGTTCCATTGGTTAATTTTGCTGAAAAAGGGGCAGTCATGAAGACCACATCGGCGAGGCATTCTCGCCCCAAAGCGACGATCGCAGCAGCCGCAACGAGATTCCCGGCCGCCATCCTTGCGGCGATTCTGCTGGCATTCACGACCTCTCCGGCCAGCGCCGAGTGCGGCCCGGCCGCCGCCGAGGTCGATGCTCGCTGCTACCCCGGCAATTTGCAGGCCGCGGTCAACGCGGCGATCTCGACGGACCGCCCGCTGGTGATGCCACACGGCACCTATCAGGGGCCGATCGTAATTGACTACACGCCGAGAGCTGGAACCGGGTTCGAGCTCATCTCGCGCGGTGCCACGATCCAGGGCACGCTCACGATCCAGTGCGAAGGGTCGTGCTTTTATTTCCACCAAGAGGGGACTCTGTTCGTCAGCGCCGACACGAACGGGTATGCCGTGGTAATCGGCAAACCCGACTTCTCGGATGCGCAGAATTCGATCAAAATCGACCACCTGATCGTCAACAATGGCAATCAGGGCGCGGGATCCGGCGGCGTCCAGCTGAATTACGTCCTGGGTTCCGATCTTTTCATCGTGGCCGACAGCGCTGGAGGGGCCGCCGGGCTCGATCTCCGCCAGCTGCAATTCTCGACGCTCAAGGGCGCCGGATCGGCCGCCAGTGGATATGCGGCGGCGATCGAAGACGGCTACGTTATCGCGGATTCGTTGCAGAGCTTAGACCTGGAGGCCTCACAATCCTGCCTTTTGATGACCTCGCCACACGCGGCGAGCAATGTGTGGCTGAATGTGTACGAGGATTGCCCGGTAGAGGGCCTCCTCTCCCGCTCGGCGCTGACCGGCAACAGCGGCATGGGCGGCGTCGTCGGCGGCAATGTTCTTGTCCCATATCGGATGACGAATTGATCTCCGGCATCAAGCCGACATCGGCGAGCGCTAATCGTCCGCCGGTCATCGATTGGGTCTCCAGCCCGTTCGGCGGCGCGGTGGCGCAGACGTTTCAGTGGCTGAATTGACGCGGGATCCCGGGCGCTCGACACGCGCATCATCATGCGAGAAAACCGCAACACCCATCGTCATCCCGACGAAGGCCGGGATCTATCCCAGCGCGGGACCGGCCTTCGCCGGTGTGACGGCCTAATCAGAACGAAACTTCTGGCGGTAAGTCACCCGGCTCGAGTCCAAACTTGGTGAGATCCGCAACAATCAACTCCCGGATCCGGCCTATTCCGCGATTGTCCTCCAGCCAAGCATTGAGGACGCCCCGGAAGCGCCGATCGTCGTCGTAGGGCGTTCCTGGGCAGATTGCGACACGAAGATACGGTGTCGGCACGATCATGAGTGGGCTCTCCAACAATTCGCGAATCTCACCCCACCATCGCTCACTCGCGAACCGGTACTCATCGAAACCTGTTTGTTGCTCGCGCGACAAAGAATATCCGCACGGCGCCTGCGAGGAGCCTTGCGCATGGCCCTGGATGCTGAGGCGTCTGCGGTTCGCGATCTGATGGTTCGCTACAGCAACATTCCGATGTTGCTCGCCAATGGCTGCCTTGTACGGCTCGCCGAAATCTCCCCACTGCCGGTATGCACTCTAGATTTGGATTTCGCAATCTACAGGGTGGGCAGGCGTAAGAGGGTGGCGCTGATAATGCCGCCACCCCGATAGCAATCACCCGCGGACCGTTGGTCTCACAACACCGCTTCGGCGACGACACGCAACGCCTCGGAGGTCGCTCCGGTCAACACTAGCGTGCCGATCCGATGGTCCTTGGCGAGCTCTTTCCAGGCTTGCAGACGATCACGAATCCGCTCCTTGGTTCCGACGAGCGAGATCTCGTCGATCAACGCGTCGGGCACCGCCGCTTCGGCCTCCTTGCGGCGGCCGGCGAGGAAGTGGTCCTGGATCTTAACCGCCGCCGCCTCGTAGCCGAGGCGCTTGGCCAAGTCGTTGTAATAGTTCTTCGCCCGCGCGCCCATCCCGCCGATGTAAAGGGCGAGCTGCGGCCGGACCGCATCGCGGCAGGCGGCGAGATCCTCTCCCATGCTGATGCGGACATAGGGTGCCAAATCGAAATCGGCGAGGGTCTTGCCGCTGCCCGCCTTTCCCATCCCTTCCAGGATCGGCGCGGTGATGGTCTGCGGCTTCTCTGGCGACATGAAGATCGGCAACGTGCCGTCCGCTACCTCGCCCGCAGTCCTCAGCCCAGCCGGTGCGATCGCCGCAGTATAGATCTTTAAATTGGGATCGCCGTGGATGATGCTCCTGAGCGGCTTACCGAGCCCGGTGGCACCCGGCCCGCTATAGGGGATCTGATAGTGCTCGCCGTGAAATTCGAGCGGCGCATTGCGCTCGAGGATCCGGCGAATGATCGCGATGTATTCTCGAGTGCGTAACAGCGGTTTGCCAAACGGCACGCCGTGCCAGCCCTCGACCACCTGCGGGCCGGACGGACCGATGCCGCAGAGAAATCGATTGCCGGACATGGCCTGCAAGGTCATCGCGGTCATTGCGGCACAGGCAGGGGTGCGCGCCGGCATCTGCATGATGCTGGTGCCGGCCTTGATTTTCTTGGTCTGCGCCAAGACCCAGGCGACCGGCGTCACCGCGTCGGTGCCGTACGCTTCGCCGGACCAGACTGCGTCATAGCCGAGCCGTTCGGCCTCCCATACGAGGTTCATGTCGACGCCGGAGGTCGGCGAGAACTTCAGGGTCATGGCCAATTTCATTTTTGAACTCCTTCTGCCACGCGTGCGACCCGCTCGACGACGCGCAGCCAGTCGTCGAGCGCGCGTTCGCCGGGCTCGACAAGAATATGCCCGACGCCGGCTTCACCATAGGCGCCGAGCCGAGCGCCAAGCTCGCCGTCATCGTTGCCGTCCCAGCCATTGCGCAATGAGATCGCGAACCCGGGCTCCGGCCGCTTCTCGCGCAACCGCCGGACAATCGGTGTGGCCGCCTCGGGCGACAGCCGCGAGCCGTGCCAGCCGTCGAGGCGGGCGGCGCGGATGAGTGCGGCCTCCGAGCTGCCGCCGATCCAGATCGGGATCGGCTTCACCGGCTGCGGCAGCATCCGCATGTCCTCGATCACCGCCGGGATGTGGCGCGCCGTAAAGCTGACCGGGTCCTCGCCCCAGACCGCCAGCATCATCGCGATGCCCTCGTCCATGCGCCGGCCGCGCTCGCGAAACGGCACGCCGAGTGCGGCGAACTCGGCCTCAAGCCAGCCGACCCCGGCACCGAGAATCAGCCGCCCCTCCGAGAGGTTCTGCAATGTCGCCAATTCCTTGGCGAGCGGCAGCGGGTGGCGCATCGGCAATACCAGCACGCTGGTGCCGAGCCCGATCCTTTTGGTGAAGGCGGCCGCCCAGGTCAAGGTCATGACCGGGTCGTAGAACAATGCCGAGGGCGGGTAGGCCGCACCCCTCGGGATGATGATGTGCTCGCTCGTCCAGGCGTCGGCAAAGCCGAGTTCCTCGGCCTGGATCGCCGCTCGACGGATCGCCTCCGGCCCGGCCTTGCGCCCGATATGCGGCAGATGAATCCCGACCCGCATGACCCTCCTCCCGTTGCCGTGACTCGGTGGTGCAAGTTGAGCCGGCGAGGCGCCGTGCGCAAGCGCCCGTGCTGTCGGCATTTTGCTTCTACCGCAAGAGCGACTGGGATACTGTCAGAGCGGGCCCGTTCAAATACCACAGGGAGAAACAGAATGGCCTACCACCTGGAAGGGCAATTGCTCGAGGTGTGCGATTGTCGGGTGCTGTGCCCATGCTGGATCGGAGAGGATCCCGACAACGGGACCTGCGATTCGGTGCTGGCGTATCATTTCGACAAGGGCATCATCGACGGCGTCGATGTGGCGGGGCGGACCGTCGCGATGGTCGCGCATATCCCCGGGAACGTGCTGCAAGGCAATTTCCGCGTCGCCCTGTACGTCGACGAGGGCGCCTCGCAATCGCAGCAGGAGGCGATCCTCAACGTGTATTCCGGCAAGCTCGGCGGGCCGATCGCAGATTTCGCCAAGTTGATCGGCGAGGTCGTTTCAGTCGAGCGCGCGGCGATCACCTTCGATCTTCACCAAGGCCGGGGCACGCTCAAGGTCGGCGAGGTCAGCTATGCTGAGCTCGAACCCTACAAGGGCGCCGACGGCTCGACGACGACCCTCAGCAACACGATTTTTTCGACCGTGCCGGGGGCCCCGGTTTTTGTCGCTAAGGCGGCGCAGTACCGGTCTCGGCACCCCGGCCTCGGCCACGATCTGAACCTGACCGGGCACAACGCATTGCAAAGCGCGTTCGTCTTCGACGGCTGACCGACGATCCACCCGCGAGCCTCAGCGAGTACCGGATGCGGGCGATACGAGCGCAGGGCGGGTTCGGACCGATCCTCGGGATGCTGATCGGCACCGCCTGGGCCGCATTGTGGCTGTGGGCACAGGGTCCCTATGGCCGCTACCTGGACCACGGACGCTGGACCGAGATCGGCATCGCTGCCGAAATCTGCCGCGCGCTGCCGAGAGGCGACGTCCTGTTCCCAGGTCTCTTGTACATCGGCGGGTGGTTGCTGATGACGGCGGCGATGATGCTACCGACGGTGTTACCGCTATTGCCCCGGTTCGAGCGGCTTACCGCTGAGCGAGCGGACCGGCGCGTTCTCGTAGGTTTGCTGATCGGCGGCTATCTGTTGGTGTGGGTCGCATTCGGTTTTGCCGCTCATCTCTTGGATACGGCGCTGCATCTGATCGCTCGACAATCGACTTGGCTGGAGGTCAACGGCTGGGTGCTGGGCGCGATCGTGTTGGCGACGGCCGGAGCATTCCAGTTCACCCGACTGAAGTATCGCTGTCTCGATCAGTGCCGCACGCCGTTTAGTTTCATCGCCCAATATTGGCGCGGCCGTCGGCCAAGGCGGAACGCGTTCGTGCTCGGCGCGCACCACGGCGCATTCTGCGTCGGGTGCTGCTGGGCGATCATGCTGCTGATGTTTGTCGTCGGCACCGGCAATGTCGGGTACATGCTCCTATTGGGCGCGATCATGGCGTTGGAAAAAAATGCCCCTTGGGGGCGGCAGCTGAGCCGCCCGCTCGGCTTCGCCTTGTTGAGCTGGGCGGCAATCGTAACGGCGGTCAACGCCGCGTAGTCCGTCGCGCTCGCGAAGCCGCTCGTCGGGACCCCAGCGGCACACCAAGCGGTCAGTTCGTGAGATAGGCCTTGGCCTCGGCCAGCTCGGGGCGCTCGGGCGCGGCGGATTTGCTCAGAGCCACCAGTTTCTGATAGGCGTCGTGCGCCGCGGGGGCATCCCCCGATTGCTTGGCGGCGCGGGCCTCGCCAAGAATGCTGCGAAAACGGTTGGGGTCGGTGCGCAGCATCTCCTTGTACTCCGTCAAAGCTGCGGTGGGCTGATTGAGCTCGAGCAACAGGTCGGCGAGCAGCTCCCGCGCCGGGAGGACCGAGGAGGGAGTGACCGGGTGCTTGTCCATCGTCGCTTCGAGATCGGCGGCCGCCCGCACCAGCTCAACCGCCTTTGTGTCATCGCCCTGGACATGGGCGAGAACACCGGCAGCCCCCAGGCGCTGGACCTCGACCTGATTGGCCCAGTAAGTGTTGTTTTCGGCCGAGAGCTTGTCTTTGAGCGATTGCAGCTTGGCGATGTCCGCCTGGGCGCCGGTCATGTTCCCGGTCCGCGCCTCGCCGAGCGCACGGGCATAGGAGATCATTGCCTCGGCCCACGGGAAGTGTTCGAGCGGCACCCCGGTCTCGGGCGCCGCCAACGAAGCGGCAGCCGGCCAGTCGCGGCGCTCGAGGACGTAGCGCGCCGGTATCGACGCGACGTGGTAGGCCACGGTCAGGTTCGCGGCGTCAGTCTGTCGAAACCCGGTCAGCTCGTCGACGACCGCCTTCGCCGGTCCGTCCTGTGCGGTCTGCAGATAGGCGTATTCGAGATAGTCCATGGCATGGACGGTGTTGCCGTCGTAGCCGCCCGGCCCAAGTGTCGTTTGGATATAAGCAAGCGACGCTTTTTCTGCGGCGCGGTTCGAGTCGATCGATTCCTGCCACATACCGAGACGGGTGAAGATGTGCGAGGGCATGTGCAATGCATGCGGCACGTCGGGCGCGATCTTGGCGTAGCAAATCGCCGCGTCCAGCCCCGCCTGGGCAAATTTCGCCGAATCGTCGCTATGGATCAGGTAGTGCACAACGCCGGGGTGGTTGGGCTGCTCCTTCCAGACCTTGTTCAGGATCTCTGCCGCCTTCTTTTGATTGGCGTAGGTCTTGTCGGTCGGCGGTGCAGTCGTGTCGAGAGCCAACGCGTAGAACACCCCGGCCTCGCGATCTTCCGGATATTTCAGATAGACCTGCTCCATCGCCTTCTCATAGGCGAGGGCGCGAGCGCGATGGTCGAGCTTGTCATTGTCCCGGTAGAAGGCGGCAATCGCCGCGATGTAGTCCTTCTCGCGGTCGGTCTTGGTTGGGGCCGCCATCGCCTTCTCGACGGCCTCCGACCCCGCCTTTAGCGCCGCCGGGCTCGGCGGATACCACAGCGGGTACCAGTGGCTCATCGCGATACCCCAATAGCCCATCGCACAGCCGGGCTCGGCTTCGGTGACCGCGGTGAAGTCTTTCAACGCCTCCGGGTACCAGAACGAGTGCAAGGTCCATACCGCGTGCCTGAAGGCATGCTGTACAGCGGGACTGCACGAGGTCGCGAAATCGACTTCTTCCACGATCTTTGCCCCGGTGTCTGCGCGCGCCCCGGGTTGTATCGGCAACGCGAGCAACGCGGCAGCGGCGAAACCAATGGAAATTCGACGATGCGCCATGGCAATATTCTCCCGAAGCAGCTCTTGGGCCCGCTCGACCGTAAAGGCCCGAACGACCCGGATGTGTGAAGTAGTTCACACTCGGCGAAGAAAAATCACAGGAACCTTACACCCGCCAGCTTTGCGACAAGTCCCATACTCGTCCAAGCGGCGCTTGCTGCGGATTGGCAAGCGGTTGATTAGGCCGCGCTCTGAAGATCGGTTCTCGCAAAGTCGTCGCCCTTGAACAGGAGCGGCAGATTGCGCTGTTTGGCAAGAGCATAGGACGCGCAGTCGCCGAGGTTGAGTGCGGCAGGATGACGACCTCTGCCGTAGAGCAGGAAGGCCACCCGCGCCGCTTCAGCGAGCTCAGCATCCTGCGCCACGACCTGGATCCCCGCCCGCGCAATCAACGCGTCGAGCTCCGTCCACAAGGTCGCATCGCCGGTGCGTCCGGCCAACACAATGCTGGTTTCCAGCCAGGTTATCGAGGAGAGCAGGCAGCGATCTGCTTCGGCGATGATGTACAGAAAATTGTCGGCCTCCGGCTCGCGGCGCAAGTTCGCGATCAGCGCCGAGCTGTCGACAACAATCACGCCGGCAGGCCGTTCTCGTCGTAAAGGTCGGCATCCGTCATCAGCTCGCGGCCACGCAACCGGGCGGCGCTACGCAGGCTGATCGCGCGCGATCCTCGTAAACGACGCGCGCGTCCAGCCGTTCGGTCCGACGGCGACGCACCCCGTCGGGGATGAACTCCGCGCCGGCCTGCTCCAGAACGGTGCGAACCCTAGCAAGGATGCGGGGCGCAACCCGCTCTCTGCCCTGTGCGCTCTCTAGACGGCGGACAGTGACGACGGAGGCGCCGGCACGCTCGGCCAGTTCGGCTTGTTCGAGACGCAATAGGGCGCGGGCGGCGCGGATCTGTTCCGGGGTGATCTCCATGATCGAAAGAGATATCTCTTGGAGCGGTTTCGTTCAACGCCGATATTCAATGACGGCGCAACCCTGCTTGCCCATGGCGGCGGGGCAGTTCATTCTGGCGCAGCGACTGACTTGGAGGATGGCGGTGGCGGACGACCTTCCGCAGAACGGTCTGGTGGCGGTCGTAAAGCGCGACTGTCCGACCTGCGTGCTGGCGGCGCCGGTGCTGGGCGATTTGGCGCGCAATGTCGGGCTAACCGTTTACACCCAGGACGACCCGTCCTTTCCCGAGACGGTGCCGGGACGCATCGACGACACCGGCCTCGACGTTTCGCATCGCCTCAAGATCGAGATCGTGCCGACCCTGATCCGCTTCGCCGCGGGGCGCGAGGTCGCCCGCACCTATGGCTGGGACCGCGGTGAGTGGCAGCGCTTGACCGGCATCGCCGAGTTCGGCCGCGATCTGCCCGATGCCCGGCCGGGCTGCGGCGCCAGGAATGTGGAGCCGGGTGTCATCGAACGCCTTAAAATCCGCTTCAACGAGACCGGGCTCAGTTCGCGCCGCATCGAGATTGGCGAGGACGAAGACGAGCAGGAGGCGATGTTCGCACGCGGCTGGTCGGACGGGCTGCCGCTCGTGCCGCCGACCGAGGAACGCGTGCTGCGCATGCTCGACGGCACCGCGCGCGACCCGCAGGAAGTGGTGGGTCAAGTCCCGCCGGCGTTAGCCGCGGCGACTGTCGAGAAGATCGCAATCAACGCGGTGATGGCCGGCTGCAAGCCGGAATATCTGCCGGTCGTGTTGGCCGCAGTCGAGGCGGTGCTCGAGGAGAGCTTTGCGATGCACGGCGTATTGGCGACGACGATGTTCGTCGGCCCGGTGGTCATCGTCAACGGCCCGGTCCGTCGGGGGATCGGGATGAACGCCAAGGGCAACGCGCTGGGGCAAAGCAACCGCGCCAATGCCGCGATCGGCCGCGCCTTGCAGCTCGTGATTCGCAATATCGGCGAGGGACGGCCGCAGGAGGTCGATCGCGCTACCCTCGGCAACCCCGGCAAGCTGACCTATTGCTTTGCCGAGGACGAGGAGGGGTCGAGCTGGGAGCCCCTTTCGGTCGAGCGCGGTCTGAAGCCCGGCCAGTCGGCGGTGACGGTGTTCGCCGGTTACGGGCTACAAGGGATCGTCGACCAGAAGTCGCGCGACCCCGAGAGCCTGGCAAAGAGCTTTGCCGGGTCGTTGAAGGCGCTCAGCAATGTCAAGCATGCGCCGTCGTGCGATGCGCTCTTGGTGGTCTGCCCCGAACATCATCGCACCTTCAAGAACGCCGGCTGGTCGAAGGCGCGGCTCTATGAAGAACTCTACCGGCTGTGTGAGATTCCGGGCGGCGAACTCGTCGCCGGCGCCCGGGGCATCGCCGAAGGCGGACCCCAATCGCTCGACGGCAAAATCGTCAACAAATTCCGACCGGGCGGACTGATGATCGTCCGCGCCGGTGGCGATGCCGGTATGTTTTCCGGCATCATCGCCGGCTGGTCCGCGGGTGGTCCCCGCGGCAGCCTTCCCGTAACCAAGGAGGTGAGAAATTGACCGTCCTTCTCGACCCGACCTCGGAACGAAGTCCGACCATCCGGCCGCGCCTGCCCCGGCCGGAGCGGCTCGACGGGCTGACGATCGGCATTCTCGACATCGCCAAAGCGCGCGGCGACGTGTTTCTGCACCGTCTCGGCGAGCGCATCAGCGAGCGCGGGGTCGCCGTCAAGCACTATGCCAAGCCGACCAACACGCGGGTGGCACCGTTGCCGTTGCGGCAGCAGATCGCCGCCGAAGTCGACCTCGTCATCGAAGGATTGTCCGACTGATCGTCCTGCGGGCGATCCATGGCGCGACACGATAGCACGTAAAAGACCGCAAAACCCGCGGAAACCCTTGCATTTTTAGATGGCACATGCCACATGGTGCAACATGCGGCAACGGCGTAAAACGCCCTTTAACAGCCATCTTGGTTGCCCCAGTGGTTGCCTGAAATTGGCCCGGTGACGCGGCACTCTTTTCGTCGTCGCTTACCGCGTAAAGAGCGAGGCGGCGTCCTCGCTGCAACCGAAGGACGCCGCTTCTGACCACCATCGTGGAGTGATCACGACAATGGCTTTCGACATCCTAAACCCATCAACCGCACTCCGGGCGGGGCGCTGATCATGCCGCGCCTCAAGCTCACCGACCGCTTTGTCCGCAACGTTCCGCCGCCGAGCGACGGGCGCGGCGAGTATCTGGACAGCGTCGTGCCGCAACTGATGCTGCGGGTCACGCCGACCGGCCACAAGAGCTTCGCGCTGCTCGCCCGCTTCCCCGGACACCGGAACCCGACCCGGCGGCTCTTGGGCGCGTATTACGACGGCGATCAGGTGGTGCTCGACCAGCCCGATGCGGGCATCCTCGACCGCGACGGCGCGGCGCTGTCGCTCGCCGAGGCGCGCGAGAAGGCCAGGATCTGGCTCGGCATGATCGCCCGCGGGCGCGATCCCGGAGCCGAGAAGCGCGCTGCCCAGGTCCACGCGAAGGCGAAGGAGGCCGAAGCGCAGTTGCAGGCCGCGACCACCTTCGAGCGCGTCGCGGCGCTGTGGATCAAGCGCAAGGCCGCGGGCTTGAAGCACGAGCTGGAGATCGAGAGCTGCATCGAGCGCGAGTTCACCGCCCGCTGGAAGGGCCGCCCGCTCGCCGACATCAGCCGCGAGGAGATGCGGCTGGCGGTGCGCGCGATCGAGGAGCGCGGCGCGGGCTGGCAGGCCTACACCGCACTGGGCTACCTGCGGCAGATGCTCGGCTGGGCGAGCGAGTGCGGCGAATTCGGCGAGTTCGTCTCGCCGTTGCGCGACGTGAAGCCGGGAAGCTGGATCGACTTTAAGAAACAGGCGCGCGACCGCGTGCTGACACACGACGAGCTGCGCCGCGTCTGGCAAGCGGCGGTGCAGGAGGGCTACCCGTTTGGCGATGCCGTGAGGCTCTTGGCGCTGACCGGCCAGCGGCTGCGCGAGATCGCGGACCTTTCGTGGGACGAGATCGATCTCGACGGCGAGGCGCTGATCACGATCCCGAAGGAGCGCATGAAGGGCAAGGCGGCACACGAGGTGCCGCTCGCCCCGCAGGCGCTGGCGCTGCTGTGCGGGCTGCCGCGGTTCAGCAGCAAGTACGTGTTCTCGCTGAAGGGCGGTGTGCGCACGGTCGGCGGCTTCGACCGGCCCAAGGCGCGGCTCGACGCGGCCAGCGGTGTGACGGAGTGGCGGCTGCATGATCTGCGGCGCACCGCGCGCTCCGGCTTCAGCGCACTTTCCGGCTTTGAGGACCATGTGCGCGAGGCGGTGCTCGACCACCGCCGCAACGGCATCGCGCGGACCTACGACCTGCACAAGTACCGCGACGAGAAGCGGGCGCTGCTCACCGCCTGGGAGGAACGGCTGCTGGCAATCGTCGAGCCCGCGGCGGGCAACGCCGAGGCGGCGGCGTGAGCCAAGCCGCCAAACGCAAGGCGGTCTTGACCCTCGTCCTGGCGCTGTTCGCCGCAGTGCCAGTTCACGGGCCATTGGCGGCGGGCTAGGACAGCGCGCCGCGCGAGCCCCGTATTCGTGCCGCGAGCTGTATTCCGAGCAGAAGAAGTGCGCTTCGGGAGCTGCGACAAGCGGGTGATCGAGCGGCTGACAAAAGAATGCCTGCGCGACGGCGAGGCCATGACCCGACAAGCCGCAGGACTGAGCAGGGGGCAAAGCATGACCCATCAGCCCGTATTGCAGAAATTCATCGAGCGCGCCGTCGAGGAACACGTGCGACGCTGGCAAGGCCCCGACCGCGTTGTCCTGATCGATGGCCGCGCGCTCGCCCGCCGGGTGGCCGTGGACGTGTTCGAACGCTTGGCCCGCGAGCGTCTCCGGGTGGTTCCGGCGGTCGAGTGGCCAAAGCGTAGCGAGAACGGCGACTGAGGAGGAAAACCGATGCCGCTGGACGCCCGGCTCGCCCGCGCTGGCGGGGCAGGAGCGGCCCTTTCCGCTTTCGGGTAGCCCGCACCCGTTTCGCGCATCCGCGGGCCTCTACGGGCGTTTTCCGACGGAAGGCTCGTTGCCCCCAACCCTCGCCTTGATCGCAATCGAGCGCATGCATCCCCAGGCTGGGCGGCGCGGAGGCACTGTTGGAGCCCAGAGACCGGCGATCCCGAAGCGCGCCTGGTACCCGCCGAACCGGCGCGGCCCGGATCCCGCCTCGCGCGCCCGCGCGCTGAAGCGCAGCCGATCTCTACGAGTTTATGCCGCAAGGCGGGGGATCCCGCCTCGCGCGCCCGCGCGCTGAAGCGCAGAGAAACCGCCAATAAAGTATTAAGTTTTTCCCAATAGAGTACGCATCCAGAAATAGGCAGAAAATGCCTATTCTTGGAACGCAGAAATGGGAATAAAATGCCTATTCTTGGAACGGATACAGAGATTGATTTAGTGACGCCTCCCCGCGATACTTGTGGCCACGGTGTAGAACGTGATAAAACCGCATGCAACCCTCCCTGTTGCGCGCGGTGTTCGTATGGGAAAACTCATCCCGCAGGCCGACCTGCCTCTTTACGGGTACGACTTCAGCCGTACGCACATCGCGCGGCTGGTCCGGGCCGGTCGGCTCCCCGAGCCGGAGAAGGTCGGCTACGGCAAGAACGCGCGCAACTTCTACGACGAGGACAAAGTGCTCTCCTGTCGCGCGCGCGCCGAGGCCGAGGCCCGGCGCAGAGCCGCCGAGCGCCCGTTCGTGCCGATCACCACGGGCAAACGGAGCGCACACAAGAAGCCCGAGCTGCCCGCGCTCGCCGCTAACCCTGACACCGCGCCTGAGCCTGACACCAAGGGCCGGCGCAAGCCCGGTCGGCAGGCCGAGCTGTCCGCGCCGCCGACCCGACCTGACACCGCGCCCAGACCTGACAACACCCGCAAGCGAGGCGCGCGATGAAATCGTCGCCGCGGTTGGAAAGGATCGTCTTTAGAACCTCGCGGCTGCTCGATTTCGTCGGGCAGCGCGAACTCACCGCCCAGATCGGCCATGCGGTCCCGGAGTGGCCGCTGGTGGTGCTGAAGGAGCTCGTCGACAATACTATCGACGCCTGCGAGGAGGCCGGCGTCGCCCCGGTCATCGTGGTCGAGGTGAGCACCGTCACTGGCGGCGCTGCAATTACCATCAGCGATAACGGCCCCGGGATCGCAGCGGATACTGTCGTCGGCATCCTCGATTACAGCGTCCGAGTGTCTTCGCGCGAAGCCTATGTTAGCCCCACCCGAGGCGCCCAAGGAAATGCGCTGAAAACCGTCGTCGCGATGCCATATGCGCTCGACGGCGACCGTGGCACCGTCGAGATCGTCAGTCGCGGTGTCGCGCACGAGATCGTGTTTGCCGTCGACCGCATCCGCCAGGAGCCGCGGATCCGCCACACCCCGACTGCGGCTTCTGTAAAAAACGGCACTTCCATCACGGTCTCGTGGCCGGATTCAGCAAAGGCTGCCGCGAAGGGCCGTTTTTTACAAATCTGCGACGACTACGCGTGGCTTAACCCGCACCTGGCGATCTCGGTGCGATGGGACGGTGAGACCCTGGTTGAGAGCGCGCCATCGCAGCCGGACTGGCGGAAATGGAAGCCGAGCGACCCGACTTCTGCCCATTGGTACGACGAGGCCCGGCTCGAACGCTACCTAGCCGCCCATCTGGCGCGCGCCCAGGATCTCGGGCGCGACCGCCCACTGCGAGAGATCGTTGCCGAATTCCGCGGACTTTCGAGCAGCGCCAAACAGAAAGCCGTCGCTGAGGAGAGCGGCACCGCCCGGCTATCGCTGGCCGAGTTTCTCGGCGACGGCGACGCCATCGACCATGCCGGCATCACCCGCCTGCTAGCGGCGATGCAGCACCACAGCCGCCCAGCCGGCACGGCCGATCTCGGCACGATCGGCCGCGATCATCTGCTCGCCCGCTTCACCGCCTGCGGGGTGCAGTCTGAAACGTTCAAGTACAAGCGGGTGGCGGGCATCGGCGAGAACGGCGTGCCGGTAGTCATCGAAACCGCCTTCGGCTGGTGCCCTGACGCCGAGCCGGTGCGCCGCATCGTCGCCGGGGTCAACTGGTCGGTCGCGCTCGGCAATCCGTTCCGCTCGTTCGGGCGCGACAGCGAAGGGCTTGAGGCGGTGCTGAACCAGCAGCGCGCCGGCCGCGCCGAGCCAATCGTCGTCGTCGCCCATCTCGCCTCGCCGCGGGTCGAGTTCAGCGACCGCGGCAAGACCTCGCTGGTGCTGTGATGGACAAGCGCATCAACGTCGCGCGCAGCCTCTCTGAGGCGGTGACCGGCGTCACCAAGAGCTGGGCCAAGCAACGTCGGGCCGAGGAGCGCGACCGCGGCGCGGTCCATTACCGGCGCATGCGGCTGGTGCGAGCGCCCCGCATTACCATCCGCGAGGCTGCCTTCTCGGTCATGGGGCAGGCCTATCTGAAGGCCAGCGACGGCGACGCGCTGCCTGCCCGTCCGCGTCAGATAATGTATGCCGCGCGCCCCGAGATCCTGGCGATCACCAGCGATCCGACCCTCGATGACCGTTATTTCACGCAGACCCTGCTACCCGATTACATGAACGAGAACCCTAACACCGCCGACTGGGATGTGGTGTGGGACGCGCGCGGTCATTTCCTTGAGCCGCACACCGGTAAGGAAGTGCCGCTCGGCACCCTCGAAGTGCGGGAATATCTTGGGTTGCGCGCGCAGCTGCGCGACACGGTCAGCGTCGAAGCTGGCCTCCTCTATCCGACGCACGGGCCGGAGCAGCGCTACGGCGCGGTGCTGTTCGTCGAGAAGGAGGGGTTCGGGCCGCTGTTCAAGGCGGCGCAACTCGCTGAACGCTACGACCTTGCGATCATGTCGACTAAGGGGATGTCGGTCAGCGCGTCCCGCATGCTGCTCGACCGGCTGTGCGACCGCGGCATCGAACGGTTCTTCGTGCTGCACGATTTCGATGTGTCGGGGTTCTCGATCTTCGGCACGCTCGGCACCGACAGCCGGCGCTATCGGTTCAACAACCAAATCAACTTGATCGATCTCGGCTTGCGGCTCGCCGATGCCGAGGCGATGGGACTCCAGGCCGAGCCGGAGGCAATGCCGGGCGACTGGCGCAAGCGTGCGGCCACATTGCGGCGGCATGGTGCCACGAACGCCGAGATCGCGTTCCTGCAGCATCAGCGGATCGAACTCAATGCGATGACGTCGCGCCAGCTGATCAACTTCATCACCGGGAAGCTCACTGTCAACGGCGTCACCAAGCTGATCCCCTCCGCCGACCTCCTGAAGCAGCATGCGTGCCGGCTGATCGAGCAGCAGCTTGCTGGCGCGGCCATCGCCAAGCTAATGCCCGAGATCACCAAACAAGCAAATGCACGTCGCCTGCCGGCGACCCTGCCCAAGCGCATTGCGGACATCCTGCAGAAGGAGCCGGAGAAGCCGTGGGATGTGGCGCTTGCGGAAGCTCTCGGGGTGACCAAAAGCGAGCGCGAACCCAACAAGGACTGAACCCGGCTCACCGCAACTACCGGCGCCGCGAGTCCTGGGCTGATGTCCGGTTTCGGCGCCTTGCCGCCTCTGCCCGGTCCACCGCGCGCCCCAGAGCGCCGGTGCCACCGGTTACGACCACGTGACGATCACGAAAATCCATCCGACCCTCCTGTTTCCGCAGCCTCAATCCAGCGGCGCTCGCCACCGCCTTCTTCTCCAGCCGCGCCAGGGACCTGATAATCTCCTTCTCCTCCGGCCCCCACCTTGAAACGCAGCTTGCGGCCCTCCGCGGCGTCAAGTTCCATCTCGGCGGTCACCCGCATGGCTTGGGCGTCGCCCAGTCGGCTGGGATCGACTCCGCGCTCACCGGCCCACCCGTTTAGGCCCTTCGTTTAGCGGATGCAGGATCAGGCTTTTGACTGTGAGCGGCGAAGCCATTCGTCGAGACCGATGCGGCCAAGACGGGCTTCGCCCCACGGCACCAGCGAGCGCTCCTCGACCCGGCCGCCCCAGTATCGGGCCTCGGGGTCGCGCACGACCTCACGCGGGTCGCCGACCGCCTTCAGATAGCGGGCGACGATTTCGTTGAACGGTACTCGTTCCGGGCCGGCGATCTCGACGATGCCATTTCGCGGTGCCGCGAGGGCTACCTCGGCGACGATAGCAGCAACGTCATCCGCAGCGATGGGCTGGAACAGGCCGGGCGAGAGCCTGATCACGTTTCCGTCCGTACTTTCAGCGGCGATACCACGGAGGAATTCCAGAAACTGGGTCGAGCGGATGATGGTGTAGGGGATGCGGGAGGCCTCGATCAGTTTCTCTTGAGCGACCTTGGCGCGGAAATAGCCATTGTCGGGCATCCGGTCGGTTCCGACGATGGACAACGCGACATGGTGCCGGACGCCGGCTGCAGCCTCCGCCGGGAGAAGGTTGCGCCCGGCGGTCTCGAAGAACTCCAGCACCGCCTTGTCTTCAAATGAGGGCGAATTGGCGAGGTCGATCACCACCTGCGCGCCGGCCACGGCCTCTTTGACGCCCTCGCCGGTGATGGTGTTGACGCCGCTATTGGGCGATGCGGCGACCACCTCGTGGCCGCCCTGACGCAGAATGGCGACGCTCTTCGAACCAATCAGGCCGGTGCCACCGATCACGACGATCTTCATGGCCTAACTCCCTTGTTGATGACGGCCGCCCCCAATCATCACAGGGCGCCTGCCAATTTCTGCAACGAGCCGCTGAACTGCGCGCGGATGTGAACATCAGACGTCCGCCTTGGTTCCATGCTCGGACCGGTGAAGCCAGCCGATTTGGCGAGATCAAGGCACAGCTTTGCCGTCGTCGCCAGCCGCATTTGATCCCTTTGCTCCCTCATGCTCGCGTGGGCGGAGCCCGCAGCCGGGAGATCAGCGACAGGATGTCAGCGAACATCTGACGTGACACTGCGACTTCGGCCATTTGGAAGGGTAACGTAGCGGCCGTGGCTTATGACCTTGGCGTCGATCCTGATCAGTTTCTCGCGCACGCAAAGAGGGCAAGGGTGCGATCAAGTGGACCGGCTGTCATTCCGCACCTTCGCCGCCAACGCCGTCCGCCTCCAGCTTTACGCACTCGCGCATAACCTCGGCAACTTCATGCGCACGGCTGGCGATGCCGAAAACGGCGGAGCCGTGGTCGCTGGCCAGAGAATTATCAAGTATTCGTGGGGCACGACAAGTATCCGGGTCGGATTAAAATTTGCCGAAGATCCGCAATTCCTCTCGACATGCTTCGCTAAAGTCACGTAGCGGATCGATATGTCGTTCAACCCACCTGTTCCGCACCTCTTGTAAGGTCATGTTCGGCGAGAGATACGCATCCATTATAATCCGAGCCACAGCGTCCGCGTTCTCAACGACGCGAGCTGACGAACTCAGACGTATTCGGTTCGTGAGTGCGTAGATGCCGATCATGAGCGCAGCCGCATCCTCTCGTTTACTTTGTAAGGCATCAGCGTACAATTTGGCTGCCTCATCGAGAAACCTGCCGAACAAGGCCTCCCGCTTTTCTTTCTCATTGGCCACTCGCTGCGTCCGAGCTTGCGCCTGCTGGGTCGTCCATGAGGTTGCAAACGATGTCAGTCCGCCGATGGCTGATCCGGCGAGCGCCGCCAAAGCCGATATGTATGCCGCCTCCATGAGAGCTGCTCCTGTCGCGTGCAGATGATTGCTCTATGCGTTTAGCAGCAAGCTGACGACATCATGTCAAGCGGGGCCGCGTCTCGGTTAGGTGAGAACCGCAAATTACCAGGCGCGGTTGACGCCGCTGCGCCATTCCGCCTGCGCCAGGGGCTTTTCCAGTTCCTCTGTTCTCTGCTTGAGCCGCTCTCTGCTCAGAAAGATCTGCTTTGGGTCGCCGTTCCGGGGCAAGGACGGGTCCGGAATCGGCGCATCTTCCTCGTTGCCGCGCCTTCCAGAGAAGGTCGCCTAACCGAACCCACAGCCGCCAGGCAGCCTCGGCGGCAGGAACCGCTCTTTATGCCCCAAAGTCGACCTTGACGTTGGCGCCAGGGATAGTTAGGGAGCGGCCATTCGAGGCAGCGCCGCGGTTAGTCAGTGCGCGGCGTCGGACAGATCACGAAGTTGGGTCTTCAGGAGATCGAAATCGACCGGCTTGGTGATGAACTCGGCGGCGCCATACTCGCCGGCCAGCCGCCGCCGCTCGTCGTCGCCATAGGCGGTCACCATCATCACGGGCAGATCAGGCCGCCGCGTCTTGATCTCGCGCAACAACTCCAGTCCGTCCATGACCGGCATGTTTATATCCGACAGGATCACGATCAGCTGCGGCTCGATGCCCGCGGCAAGCTTGTCGAGTGCTTCCTCGCCCGAGCTGGCGAAATGCATCACGTACGTGCCCCTGCGTGCTTCGCGGCGAAAGCACTGGCGGAACAAGTCGGCCACATCCGGCTCGTCATCGACAACCAAGATGCTGGCGCTCATGTGCTGCTCCCTGCGGCCTGACCGTTGCGCGGCAGTCTGATCGTGAATTCGGTGAATTCGCCGGGTTCGCTGTCGACCTCGATCGAGCCGCCGTGTTGTTGCGTGACGATGTCCCAGCTGATCGAGAGCCCCAGACCGGTCCCTTCTCCGGTCGGCTTGGTCGTGAAGAACGGCTGAAACAGCTGGTCCCTGATTTCGGGCGGGATACCGGTGCCGTTGTCGCGCACCCGGACCTCGACCGCCTCGCCCAGATCGCGGGTTGACACCTGGAGGGTGGGGCGATAGGCGGCCTCGCCATTGCCGCGTGCGCGCTTGTTGGCGGCGTAGAAGCCGTTGCCGAACAGGTTTAGGAACACGCGGGTGATCTCCTGCGGCGCCAGCTCGATCGGTGCGACGGCGGGGTCGAGATCGCGTTCCAGGCTGATGTTGAAGCCCGCATCCTGGGCTCGCGCGCCGTGATAGGCGAGGTTGAGCGCCTCCTCGACGAGGGCGTTGAGATCGACCTCGCGGCGCTCGCCCGACACCCCGCGCGAGTGCTCCAGCATGCTCTTGACGATGCCGTCGGCGCGCCTGCCGTGCTCGGCGATCTTTTCGAGATTGCCGGTCAACATCCCGGCGATCTCGTCGAGTTCGGCGCGCTCGTCCTCGCCGAGCGTGGCGATCGCCGGGCGCGCGGTTTCCTTCAGCTCTTCGAGCAATTCGACCGAAAGCCCGGCAAAGTTGTTGACGAAGTTGAGTGGGTTCTTGATCTCGTGGGCGATGCCGGCGGTCAGCTGGCCGAGCGAGGCCATCTTCTCCGACTGGATCAGCCGGTCCTGGGCGCGGCGCAGATCAATAAGCGCCGCCTCGGCGGCGGTGCGCGCCCGGCGCGCTTCCTCGCCGCGCGCGGCCAGCTCCTGAAACAGCCGCGCATTCTCGATGGCGAGCACGGCCTGCCCAGCGAAGGTTTGCAATAAGGTCGGGATGGTCGGCGCGAAGCCGCCGGCCGTGCGCCGGCGGATCACTAGCCCGCCGACGACCTGGTCGTCGCGCAGCAGCGGCACCGCCAGAACCGCATGGATGCCTTCCAGCAATCCCCCGCGGTCGGGGCCGGAGAGTGTGGAATCCTGCTGCACGTCGTCGACATGAACCGGTGCGCGCTCGACCGCGGCGCGGCCGAGATGCGTCTCGCCCAGCCTGACCCGCCTTTCGCGCAGCGCCGCCACCCGGTCGGCACTCATGCCGAAGGCGGATTTGGGCACAAAGACCTGCTCGATGTCGTCGAATTCGTAGATGGTACCTTCATCGGCCTGTGAGAGCTGCGCCGCGCGGCTGATGATCGTGGCGAGCACGGTGTCGAGGTCGAGCGAGGAATTGACCGCGCGCAGCACTTCTTCGAGCGCCTGCAGTTCGGCGACCGAGCGGGTCAGCTCATCGGTGCGGGCCTGCAATTCGCCGAGCAGCCGCGCATTCTCGATCGCGATGACCGCCTGGTCGGCGAAGGTTTCCATCAGCGCGATCTGGCCGTCGGTGAAAGGGCGAACCTCGTGACGGTAGATCACGAACACGCCGAACAGCTCGTCCGCCTTGAGCAACGGGACCGCGAGCACCGTCCGGTAGGGATCCACGCCGGAGCCCCCCCAGGTATATTCCGGGTCGCTCTGAACATCGAGATTGTGCACCGTGCGCCGCTCCAATGCCGCACGCCCAGTGTTGCTGCTGCGCCCCGGCGTAATGGGATTGTGCTCTAGAAAGTCTCGGAATTCCGGCGAGACGTTGTGGCCGACCACAAAGCGCAGAAGGCGTCCATCGAAACGGAAGACGAGCCCCCGTTCCGAAGAGCACAGTCTGACCGCGCTCTCGGCGAGTGTCTCGAACACCGGCTGCAGGTCGAAGGTCGAGCGGCTGATGACCTTAAGCACGTCGCTGGTCGCGGTCTGATATTCGAGCGATTCTTCGAGGTCGCGCGTGCGGGCCTGCAACTCGCCGAGCAACCGCGCGTTCTCGATTGCGATGATCGCCTGGTCGGCAAAGGTGCGCACCAGCTCGATCTGCCGTTCGGTGAACGGCTCAACTCGCCGACGGGCCAGCGTGATGACACCGATCGGCTCACCCTGGCGCAATAGCGGTACGGCGAGGACGGTGCGTGTCTTGCCAAGCGTAATGGCCTCGGATAGGGCGTATCCGGGGTCAGCTGTGATATCGGGGATGTGGACAACCTGCTGCTCCAGGATGGCCCGCCCAGCCGCAGTGCCACGTTCCATCCTTTGGGGATGATCCCGGAAAAATGCTTCGAACTCGGGCGGGAAGCCAAAATTCGTCCCCAATTTAAGGAACTCGCCGTCGCGCCGCACGATAACCACCATCTCGGCGTCACACAGCCGCGCAGCAGTCTCGACCAGCGTGTCGAGCACCGGCTGCAGATCGAAGGTCGAGCGGCTGATGACCTTCAACACATCGCTCGTCGCGGTCTGGTATTCGAGCGACTCTTGCAGGTCGCTAGTGCGCTGGTTCAATTCGTTGAAGAGCCGGACGTTCTCGATTGCGATGACCGCCTGGTCGGCGAAGGTCTTCAACAGCTCGATCTGCTTGTTGGTGAACGGCTCGACCTTGTTGTGCGCCACGGTGATCGCGCCGAGCGGATTACCGTCCTTTAGCATGGGGATCGAGAGCGTCGTGCCGAACTGATGCAGGCTCGCATGAGCAAAATCCGGGTCGGCGGCGGGATCGAGAATGTGCACCGCCTCCTGCGTCAGGATTGCTCGGGCGGTCGTACTGCCGCGGCCCGGCGGGATCGGGAAGACGCCGCGGACAGCCTCGCGCTCAGCTTGCGTCGGCGCAAAAAAGGTCGCGACAGTGATCTGTGAGCCGTCGAAGCGGAACACGCCGCCGCTGACGGCGCCGCAGATTCGGATCGCGCTCTTGGCGATCGCGTCGAAGGTCGGCTGCACGTCGGTCAGCGACGACGAGATGACGCGCAGGATTTCGGCGCTTGCGGTCTGTCGTTCCAAGGCCTCGCGGGTCTCGGTCAAGAGCCGCGCATTTTCCATTGCGATGACCGCCTGCGCAGCAAAGTTTTCGAGTAGCGTTATTTCTTGTTCCGAGAATGGTCGCGCCTCGGTACGGTGGGCCGTTATGTAACCGAGTAGGGAGCCGTTTTTGCGCAGCGGCACCATCAGCAGAGTACGGACGCCGTGTTCAATGGCTGCACGCTCGACAGGGTGGGCCTCCGTGGCCGCGAAAGATGCGAGGTCGGCGACATGAATTAC
>Ga0306921_10000670_pt1 | contig 31461 bp, 35 predicted proteins | sample sta12Cox44000080_FD_203760 | JGI IMG/M metagenome (GOLD analysis project Ga0306921, IMG submission 203760) | Lab enrichment of tropical soil microbial communities from Luquillo Experimental Forest, Puerto Rico - statoxic.12C.oxic.44.000.080 (v2)... | ecosystem: Environmental > Terrestrial >... | reverse complement strand
GATCCAATGCTCCCTTTGGCAGGACCCTGTGGTCCACCAAGTCCTGAATCCATTGCCCGACTGCTGGCGGTTGCCCGAAATACGGCCTAGAGATCAAGGGCCCCTGAATCCCGATCCAACTTTAGAGATCTGCGATTACCTCGTTCACTGATTTACCTGTCTGTTGCAAGCCTATTCATTTTCTTCAGGGTCGTAAACAACTCTCGGAAACGCACAGGCCCCAGTTCGCGTTCCAATTCCTTTTCAGCGGCGCGCGCGTGCTTTTGGATTGCTGCCTCCAAACGCCGGCCCATCGCGGTCAGGCGGACCAGACGCGCCCGTTTGTCATTAGGGTCAGGCCGGCACTCGGCGTAGCCGCATCGTTCGAGATGGCGAATCAGATCATTCACGGACTGCTTCGTAATCTGCACGGACTCGGCCAGTTGTGTTGGCCTTTGGCCATCGAGTCCCTCGTAGCGAAACAGGGCCACGTGAGCCGGGTTCAAGTCGCCGTAGCCGTCGTTCCGCACCCCCGAGTAAATTCGCTCTCGGATGCGCTGCCACGCCAAACGCAACAACGCGCCGATACGTGGCCCATGTTCGGTCGCATCGCCGAGAGGCGGGAATTTTGTCCTTGACATGATGGTAAGTATGCCTTACCTTATGCAGTCAGTCAACCTTACTATTGCGAAGAGGAGCAAGAAGATGCCGGGCACTCCGCTCGTCATTCCGGCAGGTGGAGGACGAAGACTTTTGGTTCTTGGGAATGAGATTGAAAGTAAATTGGGTTCCTCTGACACCGGAGGCATGGCCTTCGTGTTTGAAAACGCTACTCCCCCTGGGGATGGGGTTCCGCCAGACGTCCACACACGTGAAGACGAAATGCTAAGGGTCATTGATGGTGAATATCAGATCTTTCTGGACGGAAAAACGTATAAGGCAACCGCGGGGGCGGTTGTCAACTTCCCGCGATCCGTCGCTCATGGATTCAGAAATATCACCGACAAGCCGGCTCGCGCCCTCTTTATTACTACGCCGGGCGCGAACTTTGAGAAATTTGTCGGAGAACTAAGCTCACTAGAGCCGAGGGTGCCGACAGATATGGCGAAAATCGCAGGAGTATCCAGCCGATATGGACTGCAATCGTCGAGAGCCAAGTTTGCCCAGGATATGGAAATGAGTGTCGGAGGGGCACGCTACATTCGTGCGGCCACTGAGGGCAAATCTAAACAGGTGCGCTCCGAATAGCGCTGAGTGCTCCGTTCTCGCCTAACTTTTGCGATTAGTCATCTAACCGGAGATGTAGTCCCAGTACGAGGTTTTGTGACGTCTCCGAGACGCGACAGAATTGCCGGGTGCCGGGATGCGGCTCACTGCCCGCTTCTGCGTTCCTTGTCGTAGACCTGTTCGAAAAACGCCAGCTGCGCGCGATTCGGCACCGGCCCAATTTCGGCTTGATCGCCCAATACCATCGGTCGGTCGCTGTTTTCGTCGTCGAACGCGGGCCACTTCGCCAGGCTCTTTGTGTTGGGATTGCCATTCGCCGCGAAATTAACCCAATACGACGAGAGCGTGTCTGAAACTTGACGATCGAGGTCCGTCCACGCGCGGGGCGGCAGCAGGTTTTGGAAAATATATTGGGCTTCGGCTCCATGAGTAGCGCCTGACCCCAAGCCACCGCGAGAAGTCGCGCCAACCGGTGCAGGAGGCTCATGCGTGAAGTAATAGAGGAATGCTCTTGAATGCCCGGTCTTCGTCTGGGCGCGCGCCCAGACACGCATGACAAACGCCAGCTCATCGCGAAACGCCGCCAGTTGCGACGCGTTCGCTTCCTCATCGGAGCCCGCCGGATAAAGCTTCAGGAACGCGTCCGCCTGATCGTGGAAACGCGCGCGCGAACGCTCGATAAATTTCTCGGCCGTAGTCGGTTGCAGGAAGAATGTGCCTTCGTCCTTATTCGAGCCGACGATGAGCGGCACATCGTTCTGCTTGCCCTCGGCGAATATCGTTCCGACGTCTTTTGGGATGAACCATCCATCGATCACCGGTCCGCCACCGCGGCCGCCTTTGAGCAAGTCTTCTGCGGGTATCGCGCGGAAATCTTCTAGGTTTTTCACGTGCATCTGCTCAGCCATTTTCACGCCCGCTTGTTCTGCTTCGGCGAGCGTTCGTGTGGCTGCGAGGGAAATCCCCATCCACGCGCCGCTTTCACCGGACGCACGTTGGAACAAACCTTTCGCTCGCGGCGATCCCATGAGATCGGCAACGCTGGCTGATCCGGCCGAATCGCCGAAAACCATCACGCGGTGAGGATCGCCGCCAAAACCGGCAACATTCTTCTGAATCCATTGCAGAGCGGCCACCTGATCCATCAGACCGTAGTTGCCCGACGCATGATGTTCCGATTCCTTGGTCAACTGCGGATGAGAAAAGAATCCAAACACGCCAAGCCTGTAGTTAATAGTGACGACCACGACGCCTTTCTTGGCCAGCGCTTCTCCGTCGTAGCCCGCCGTTGATCCGGAGCCGGTTTGATAGCCGCCGGGATGAATCCAGACCGTCACCGGACGCCTCTCGCTCGTCGACGTGGCCGCAGTCCACACATTCAGGAACAGGCAATCCTCGCTCATCTTGGCTTGATTGGCCGGAGGACTCGCGCCGCGGAATGCCGGCTGCATGCAAATCGCCCCGAATTGATCGGCTTTCCGCACACCGTCCCAGTGTGCTGGGGGTAGCGGTGCGTGCCAGCGCAGTTTGCCGACGGGTGGCGAGGCATACGGGATACCACGGAAAACGCGAACAGCGGCAGCGCGCGCTGCGGTACCCGAGACCAAGCCGGAATCAAGATGAACCGTCTCCTCGACGCCCGCAGGGGAGAAAAGCCCTCCTCCCAACGCAAAGACGGCTGCAATGCAGAAAGACGCGGGTCGCATGAAAACGCTCCTTCAAAAAACCTGCTGCCGCATTTGTGACATGGCTGGCGCTATCTGGTCACGACGAATCGGCAACAAGCGCCTTCAGTGTCCATGCAGGCGAAATTATCACAGCGAGTTGGGTTGAGTCCCGACAAGTACAGTAGCTATCTCGACTCGCGAAAGGCCGACGGAGGCGGAAAGGAAGGCGATCTGCTGAGGGGTGCAAAGAACAGCTAAAAACATTGCGACATTAGTCATGCTGATCAAAATGCCTAGCAAAGATAAGGCGGTGGTTGTGGCGGCATTGAGTAAACACGTTCGCAAACTCCCGCTACTCTGCGCCGCTCGTTAATCGGGCCAGTAACGGTTCAGGGCGTGCTCTCTGGAGTTAGGGCGCGGAGTTCTTGCTCAAACTGATTAGCTTTTGTCGAGTCTCCGGTCATTCTCGCCGCGCGGGCTGCACCAATCAATGCACCACGGCGTCCAGGGGCATTTTTGAGCGAGACCTCGAACTCGCGCAAGGCATTGCTGGCTCGGTTAAGTCCCAACAAAAGGTCTCCGAGTTGTTCGCGCGCGGGAACGATTGGCCCGGGTGTTACTGGACGCTTTTCTAAGTTGTCTTCGGTTTCGGCGGCAGCGCGCAAGAGAGAGACAGCCGTCGTTTGTTGTCCACGGGCGAGGGCGATCCATCCCTCTGCTTCTTTAAGTTGTATCTGTAGTTGTTCCGCCCAGTAGGCATCGTGTTCCCGGCGAACTTCAAGCAGCGCCTGGTTGAGTCTCTGGAGTTCGGGCGTTGCGTCGCTCGGTTTGTGATTCCGCGCAAGGGCGATGGCATGACACCAGTACGTCATTGCCGAAACCTGAGGTTGCGTTCCCGCGTTTGGGGGGATTGCCGCAGCTTCGGCCCATTCACCCCGCTCCACAGCGTAGCGAATCGGCATCGCCGTGGCGGCGTAACCCACCTTGAACTGACCGACTGGAAGATCCGGCATCGCTCGCAGTTCTTGGAGAAGCCGCAAGGCCTCTGCGTTTCGTCCTTGTTGGAGATACGCATACATCAGGAAGTCCATTGCGTGAAGCTCTTCTCCGATGTCTCCCTGTGCGTGAGCGGCTTCTCGAGCAGCGATGTTGGAATGGACGGAGTCTTCCCAAAGTCCGAGATGGGTAAAAATGTGAGAAGGCATGTGCAGGGCATGCGGAGCCGAAGGAGCGATCTGTGCATAGGCACGCGCCGCAGGCAGTCCGCAAATTGCGAGCCCCGGGCTGTCGTAGGCATGGATAAGGTAATGAGCGATGCCCGGGTGTTGAGGATACTGCTTGTAAATAGGCTCAAGAATTTCTGCCGCGCGCTTTTGGTTCGTGTGATTTCGATCCATAGGAGACGCGGTCACCAATAGCGCAAGGGCGTAGAAGATTTGAGATTCAGGGTCAGTGGGGTATCGACTTGCGGCGGAACCCATCGCTTTCTCGTAGGCGAGGGCCCTCGTCGCATAAGGAACACGAGACGCGTCTTTGTAAATCAACGCCAGTGCGTCGATGAACGATTGTTCTCGCGCCGAGGGGCCGCCGATAACCCGCGCTCGTCGTATCTCCATTTGTCCACGCTGCGATTCTGCCGACGCGATTGGTGGCTCCCATAGCTGATGGTAGTACGACATGGCTACGCCCCAGTGAGCCATGGCACATTTCGGATCGGCCTCGCCGATCTTGCGAAACGTCTTCTCTGCCGCCGAATAGGCGAAAGAGTGGAGGAGCGCAACTCCCTGGTTGAAGGGGCCCTGAGACTCGGGCGAACAGGATATGGGAAACGACACTTCACCAAATTTCTCCGGCGCGGGGTGCTCATGATGTTGCTGACTTGGCGACGGGGGCCAAAATACGGCGAGCGTCGCGCCTAAGAACGTGGCAGCTCGAAAAGGCGTGCGCATCCTTGGCTCCAACGGCTCCAACGCGATGGGAAGGCCGAATATACACAGCAGCGTAAGGTCGGTCAATTGAGTGCGGGCTTGCCTAACTAAGCCTTCTCAGGGAAGACCTCATGCGCCTTGGCGCACCACGAGGCATGAAAATGGGATTCGGCTGGGAGCCTCGAGCAGACGGGTCAGTCTGTGCTACAAGCATCGTTCGATCGTCTGCGAGCCCCACGGCACAACATCGAAACCCGATACGGCCACCCCGAGCCAGTCGATTGCTGCGTCGCAGGTCTGTTACAGCCACTGCTATTCGTCCTTCCCGTCTTCGGATGCGACAAAAAGTGGTACCTCTACCGACGCGGGTCAGTCTTCCATGCGAGATCTATGTCGTCACAGGACTGTGCCGACCTTCAAGCAATCGCCTTCCCGAGAGCCGCGTCGTTGGGAAAGGCTTTGACTGCGAATCCCGGCAGCGTTTCGTCCGAGCCGCGGATGATCAAAGAAATGCGTAGCTATGCATCTGATATCAAATAGCTTCAGAACTCGAGCTTTACTTCAAATAGCTGCGGACGATCTCGATGAGGTCGTCTGCGGCTTCTCCTGACGCTCGATCTTTCCGCGGCATGTGATTACGAATATGGTCTTCCATGAGCTCCGCCATTAGACTGTTGATAGCCCCGCGCGCTGCCGCGAGCCGTTGAAGCACGTCGGCACATTGTTCGTCCTCGTTCAAACCGCGGAGGACGCTCTCAAGTTGACCGATAATTTTCTTGGTCCGATTGACCAGGTCGAGCTTTTCTCGGGATAGGTGCGACATTTGTTTCGTCTTGACTACCCTATGGGGGTATCGTATCTTTCTTTTTTAACATACCATGGGCGGGTATGGTAGCAAAATCGGGTTGGCGTGGCAAGCGCGTATTCAGATAGCGGGTGCGGGGGACCGAACCGGATGTAACGCGTCTGTAATGTGCTCGCCAGATACTGCATCGTTTTCGTTGCGATGCTCTCAAACGGGTAATCTGCTGGTCCCTGAATGTTGCGCAGTGACGCCGCTTTGCTGTCGGATTTTGTTCGGTCAAACGGAGGGGAGTCATGCAGATCGTTCAACGGCTCTATCTGGTCGCAATTCTGGCGTTGAGCCTGAGCGGGAGAAGTCTCGCTCAAAACGCACTCACGTGGCAAGAGGTTCGCGACAAGTTCGAGGCCGCAAACCCTTCCCTGAAGGCCGGACAAATCGGCATTGACGAATCTCGCGCAGACGAGATCACGGCACATCTTCGTCCGAATCCGAACATGACCGTGAGCGTAGATCAGATCAATCCATTTACCAGCCAACCCTCCCCATCGGGTACGCCAGGCAACTCTTATCAGCCTTTTGCGTTCGCCCTTCCATTTGGAAGCGTGAACTACCTACACGAGCGGCAACATAAGCGCGAATTGCGGTTAGAAAGCGCCCAGAAGGCCACTGCAATCGCCGTCTCGCAGGAAAGCGACCTGGAAAGAACGCTGCTTTTTGATCTCAGGAGTGCATTCGTTCAAGTTCTACAGCAGAAGGCTATTCTCGATTTGGCAAAAGAAAATCTCGCCTATTACGACCACGTACTTGACGTGAACCGTGACAGGTTCCGTACAGGCGCCATTGCGCGAGTCGATTTGGACAGATTGGAGCTTCAGCGCGTTCAGTATGAGTCCGACTTGCAGACCGCAGAAGTAAACATGCGGACAGCCAAGATACAGCTGTTGACACTTCTGAACGACCGGACACCGGTTGAGCACTTCGATGTGACCGGTCCATTCGATTTTTCGCAGCAGCTTCCGGGACTTGAGGATGTTCGGCAGGTGGCTCTCGACACTCGTCCCGATTTGAGGGCAGCGACGCAATCGATAGACAAAGCCATGACCGATCACAAATTGGCCGTCGCGAATGGATCAACTGACCCTACCTTTAGCGTTGATTTCGCTCGGAATCCTCCCATTCCGGTTTACTTTGGCGTCGGCGTAACCATTCCGCTGCGCGTTTTTGATCGCAATCAGGGAGAAAAGCTGCGAACTCAGCTTGATATCGATCGGAACCAGACGCAAATGGAAGCCACACGCGCCCAGGTCTTTAACGATGTGGACTCGGCCTACGCGACACTGAACAGCACTGTCGTGCTGCTGCTGCCTTACAAAGAGCGTTATCTCAAACAAGCCGAGGGCGTGCGCGACACGATTGAATTTTCCTATCAGCGCGGTGCCGCGTCTCTTTTGGATTTCTTAAATGCCCAAGCGGACTACCGCAGTGTGCAAGTGAACTATTTGAATCTGGTCGGCTCATATCTGACTGCCGCTGCTCAATTGAATCTAGCGGTGGGACGTGAGGTCATCCCATGAGAAGTCTTGGTATGGAAGTCGCAACTGTGGTTCTGGTGGCTGCCCGATGCCTCGCTGGATGCGGCAATACTCAGAATGATCCAAATGCTGGAGCTCCCCCTCCACTGAGGGTTGAACGCACTGACCCGAACACCTTCCAAGTCGAGCATCCCGATCAATTCCCGCTCACGGCAGCGGTAGAGCATGTGAGTAGGTCCCAGTTGAAGGCCACCGCGACGATCAGCCCGGATATTTCAAAGAGCGTTCCGGTTATTTCGTTGGCGACCGGACGCGTCGTAGAGATTAGGGCACGCCTCGGCGATGTGGTTAGGAAAGGGCAGGTGTTGCTACGTGTCGAAAGCGCGGACCTCGCGGGAGCTTTTTCGGACTACCGCAAAGCGGTGGCTGATGAAGCCCTCGCGCGCACGCAGCTTGATCGCTCCAAAGAGCTCTACGGTCGAGGGGCGATTTCTTTGAATGACCTGCAAGTGTCGCAGGACAGTGAGGACAAAGCAAAGGTAGACCTGGAAAACACAACTGAGCACATCCACGTCCTGGGGGGCGACCTTAATAACCCGACCGCAATCGTCGATATTCGCGCGCCAATCTCAGGAGTTATCACCGATCAACAAGTGACCAACGCCGCTGGCGTTGCCGGCTTGACCGCTCCTAATCCTTTTACGATTTCGGACCTCTCGACGGTTTGGGTCCTGAGCGACGTGTACGAAAACGACCTTCCGACCGTTCGCGTCGGTGATCCTGCCGACGTTCGTCTGAATGCCTATCCAGACAGAACCTTCATTGGACGAGTTGGCAACATCGGACCCGTTCTCGACCCTAACATCCGTACAGCGAAGGTCCGGATCGAAATACGTAATCCAGGAATGATGCGGATCGGGATGTTTGCAACTGCCACGTTCCGTGGTCAAAGAGAGGAAAGGTTCGCTGCCGTACCAGCGACCGCAATCTTACATTTGCACGATCGCGATTGGGTTTACGTCCCTGCCGGTAGCAGGCAATTTCGGCGGGTGCCCGTAGACCCTGGCGAGATGCTTGCCGGAAACGTGCAGGAAATCCGTAGCGGAATTACGCCTGGTCAACGGGTAGTGGTCCATGCCCTGGAATTTCAGAACACGGTGGAATAGCAATGATTCGCCCCTTGGTCGATTTCGCGCTCAACAACCGCTTCGTCGTTCTCGGCTTGGCCGTTGTTCTTTTCATAGGCGGAGTCATTTCATTCAAGAGGTTGCCGGTCGAAGCCTACCCCGATGTCGCCAATACTTGGGTTCAAATCATCACGCAGTGGCCGGGCCGCGCCGCGGAGGAAGTCGAACAGCAGATCACGATCCCTATCGAAATTCAGATGAACGGAATCCCGTATCTGCTGCACATACGATCGTCCTCGCTGGCCGGTCTGTCCGTGGTGAATCTTATTTTCGATGACAACTCGAACAATGATTGGGATCGCCAGAAGGTGTTGGAACGTCTTTCCCAGGTTACCTTGCCACCCAACGTTTCCGCGCAGATTGGTCCTGATTTCAGCCCGATCGGCTCCGTCTATTGGTACACCATAAAAAGCACCAATCCCAACTATGACCTAATGGAGCTCAAGTCCCTCCAGGATTGGGTCATCACTAAATACATGAAGGCAGCGCCGGATGTGGTCGACGATTCCTCTTTCGGAGGCATAACGCGCGAATATCAAGTCCGCGTAGATCCCGATAAGCTCGTGTCCTACGGGTTGAGCCTGGCTCAAATCGAGCAGCAGTTGTCGAACGCAAACGCGAACGGGGGAGGCAGCTTCATCGAGGAAGGGGAACAGCAAGTCAACGTTCGCGAGGTCGGACTCGTCAGGAACGTCCAGGATATCGAAAAGACCGTCCTCAAGACGGAAAAAGGGACGCCCATACGCATCAGGGACATCGGCATGGTCACCCAGGGGCCGAAGATTCGCCTCGGACAGATTGGTTGGGCGATTCATCGGTCCGACGGCGTGGTTGTGGACGACAACGATGTCGTCGAAGGCATCGTGTTCATGCGTAAAGGGGCGAGTACCGCGGCTACCATGGACGGTATCCATGCCGCGGTCGAAAAGCTGAACGACCGCGTTCTTCCGCCGGGCGTAAAGATCGTCCCTTATCTGGATCGCGACGACTTGGTGCATTTTACGACTGACACGGTTCTGCACAACCTCGCGCACGGCATGATCCTCGTCGTGATCGTGCTCTTCATTTTTCTTGGCAATGTTCGCGGTGCGATCATCGTTTCGATTACGATACCGTTCGCCTTGCTTTTTGCCGCGATTTGTCTCGACGCTCGGCATATTTCTGCCAACTTGCTGTCCTTGGGTGCTCTGGATTTCGGGATGGTCGTCGATGGCGCGGTAGTGATGATCGAAAATATTTCACGGCATTTGAATCGCGCCGAGGAAGATCATCGCACGGTGATGGAGCGTATCCGCGAAGCCGCCTACGAGGTCCAGCGGCCTGTCTTCTACGCCATCGCCATCATCATTACGGCCTATCTGCCGATCTTCACGCTGCAACGCGTTGAGGGAAAACTCTTCAAGCCGATGGCCTGGACGGTAGCCTTCGCTCTGGTTGGCGCCCTGATCTTTTCCATGTTGGTCGCGCCTGCGTTGGCCAGCATTCTTTTTCGGTCGGGGGTGGAGGAATGGAGGAACCCGGTCATGAGTTATCTGACGGACCGCTACCGCCTCGCCGTTACATGGACCGTCCGTAATCGATCGATCACCGTTGGAACGGCCATCGCGTTGTTCGTGTTCTCCATGTTCCTCGGTTTTTCGGGGGTGATTGGTTCGGAGTTTCTTCCTCATTTGGATGAGGGTGCACTCTGGGTTCGCGGCACACTGCCAATGAGCGTCGGCCCAACGGAAAGCGCGCTCGTGGCAGAGCGGGCACGCGAAGTCCTCTGCTCCTTCCCGGAAGTTCCTCGCGTGGTAAATCAGATCGGGCGTCCAGACGACGGCACGGACACCACCGGATTCTTCGATATGGAATTCTTCGTCGATCTGCTGCCCAAGGAGCAGTGGCGGCCCGTTTTTCACCAGAACAAAGACCTGTTGATCGCCGCGATGAATCGGCAATTGGAGAAAATCCCTGGCGTTTTCTGGGGTTTCTCGCAGCCCATTTCCGACAATCTGGAAGAAGCTGTAAGCGGAGTCAAAGGCGCTCTTGCCGTTAAGATTTACGGCGACGATTTGAAGAAACTCGAGGACACGGGAGACCAGATTATCGACGTGATGCGTAATATCCGCGGCGTCGAAGACTTGGGTATGTTTCGGGTTCTTGGCCAGCCGAACCTCAATTTCGAAGTCGATCGCGATCAGGCGGCGCGGTTTGGCATTAACGTTTCCGACGTGCAGGATGCCGTCCAAACCGCCGTGGGAGGCAACGCACTGAATCAAGTGCTTGTGGGAGAGCAGCGCTACGATCTAGTCTTGCGATATCTGCCAGAATATCGGGACACCAAAGAGGCAATCGAGAAAGTCCGGCTCCTGGCACCGAGTGGCGAGCGCGTTTCCTTGGCACAGCTGACCAAAGTATCTGAGACGGACGGAGGCTCAGAGATTTATCGCGAAAATAATTCGCGCTACGTAGCCGTGAAATTCAGCGTGCGCGGCCGCGATTTGGGAAGCACAGTCGGAGAAGCGATCCGAAAAGTTCAGTCGCAGGTCAAACTTCCGGCGGGCTATACGATTGACTGGACTGGTGAATATGAAAGCCAGCAGCGCTCACAGCGCCGCCTGATGATCGTCCTCCCCGTTACGCTGTTGGCCATTTTCGTGATCCTGTACATTATGTTCGATTCAGTCAAATGGGCGCTCCTCATCATCGCCAACGTCGCGATGGCGCCTCTGGGAGGCCTGACGGCCCTCCTTGTTACGGGAACCAATCTCAGCGTGTCTTCGGGCGTCGGTTTTCTTGCCCTTTTCGGAGTGTCGGTGCAAACAGGCGTAATTATGGTCGAGTACATTAATCAGCTTCGCGCGAGAGGGTACACGACGGAAAAATCAGCTGTGGAAGGCGCCGTCCTCAGGCTTCGACCGATTATGATGACAATGCTGGTCGCGACGTTGGGATTGCTTCCCGCAGCTCTTTCGCACGGTATTGGGTCCGATTCGCAGCGGCCTTTTGCCATCGTTATCGTCGGAGGACTGATCTCCAACCTGATGATTGGTATTTTCCTGCTGCCCACCTTGTACACATGGTTCGCGCGCCGCGGGGATGTTCTTCCGGAGCCGGAGTCGGAAAGAGCAGTGTAGCGGTCTTGAGGTGGTCATGAACAAAGCAGACGTGGTTCGAGTTATTCAGGAAATCGGGATCATTCCCGCGATCCGGGTCTCTTCAGCGGAGGACGCGCATTTCGCAGCGGATACCGTAGCGAAAGCAGGCATTCCGATTGTTGAGATCACGATGACGGTTCCGGAAGCGTGCCACCTGATGACCCACCTCGTGCGGCATCATCCGAATCTTGTCGTAGGAGCGGGAACAGTCTTGAATCCCGAAACCGCAGGCAGTTGTGTCGATGCTGGAGCCAGTTTTATCACAAGTCCGGGGTTCAACCAAAAAGTGATTGAGTTTGCGGCGCAGAAGGGAATCGCGGTTCTCCCAGGTGCCTTGACACCTACCGAGATCATTACGGTCTGGGAGGGCGGCGGTGACTACGTCAAGGTGTATCCCTGCGCTGAGCTTGGCGGTGAGAAGTACATCAAACATCTGAGGGCCGCGCTGCCGCAGATTCCACTGATTGCTGCCGGCGGAATAACGCAACAGGCTGCGGAGGACTACATCCTCGCCGGGGCAGCCGCGATCGGCGTGGGCAAAGAGCTGATTCCCCCGGACGCGATCGAGCATCGCGAAACCGACCGAATTCAAGAATTGGCGCAGCGGTTCCTAGATTCTGTCAGAGAAGCACGCCAGCGGTTAGCGCCACAGAAGGACATTCATGCCGTCCGCAAAACTAACTTTTTGAAGCTCGACAAGCAATCTCCATCAAAGTAGGTGGAGACAAACGGAGTCTAATGAATCAGGGAAAGAGAGTTGTTCCGTACAGGGTCATGCGCGGTTCAAACTTCATGACTACTTGCCTTCTCGTCGTGATCCTGCTGTTTGGTCCCGGCAAGTCGTTCGGTCAGCAGGGAGGCATACATCCAAGCGGTTCTCCTCTCACTCTATTTCCGCACTTCGGACCTCAAGAAAATGCAACAATCGCTAGTTGTTCTAACTGATCCCGCCACTGGAGTGACAAGCCGATATCAAGGAGTTGATACGGTAACGATCTTGGTGAATAGCCGCAAACTTCTGTAACATCCCGTCACCGCCAAGCGTAGGCAAGAAGGAGAGCTTGTAGCTCGCACGGAAGCACGAAAGGTGAACTATGGAGGCTATTTCGCTCGAGAACGTCACGAAATCCTATGACGGCGTGCATGCGGTCAATGACGTAACCCTGCGTGTCCGTCGGGGCGCCATCTTGGGTCTATTGGGCCCAAACGGCGCGGGCAAGACCAGCACCATTCGCATGATCATGAACATCCTCGTGCCTGATGCAGGCTCGATCCGCGTGTTCGATCAGCCCGTCAGCGATGAGACACGGCAATCGATCGGCTACCTGCCGGAAGAGCGCGGGCTCTATCCCCGCATGCAAGTCCGGGCCGTAATCGTTTTTCTCGCGGCGCTGCGCGGCATGCCTGAACCGGAAGCCAACCGGCTCGCCCGCGAATGGCTCGACCGCTTCGAGCTCGGCGACTGGTCCGAAAAGCAGGTGCACGATCTATCCAAGGGAATGCAGCAAAAGGTGCAGTTCATTTCGGCCATCTTGCACAAGCCGCCTCTCATCATTTTGGACGAACCGTTTTCCGGCCTCGATCCGGTTAACGTCGCGACTGTCAAGGATGTCATGCTCGAGATGCGCGGCCAGGGATCAACCGTGGTTCTTTCGACGCATCGCATGGAGCAGGTCGAGAGGCTGTGTGACTCCATCTGCCTGATCGACAAGGGCCGCAACATTCTCGACGGCGATTTGCGCGCCATCAAGCAATCCTACGGCAAGAACACGATTCAAATCGAGTTCAACGGCCCCGACGGTTTCTTGAGCCATCCAGCCGTTTCCAGCGTCAATCGCTTCGCGAACGGAGCAGAAGCCAAGCTGAAGCCCGGCGCTGCCGCTCAGGAATTCCTAAAAGCTGCGGTCCAATCGAGCGCGCAGATCACTCGGTTTGATGTGCTTGAGCCTTCTCTCAACGACATCTTTATCGAGAAGACAGGTCATGCGTAAAGTCTGGCTCATCATCAAGCGGGAATACTTAACGCGCGTCAAAACGAAGGCATTCGTCATCAGCACGCTGATCGTGCCGCTCGCGGGGATCATGCTTGTGTTGCTAATTGCATTTCTGATAAGCCACAGGCCCCAACACACCGTGCGCCTCGCGATTGTCGACGACGCCGGAGGTCTGGCGCCTTCGGTGAAGCACAGCCTTGAGCACTCACCAGACAGCAGCACGCCGCAATTTATAGTGACCGACACGTTTGACCACAGCAACACGGCTGAGGTTGAGCGCGATTTGCGAAGCCACGTCAACTCTGGAGCACTGGATGCCTATCTCATCGTTCCTGCTGATTTGACTCAGGCCATCGAGCTGCACACGAAAAATCCAGGGAATTTTGCTGTTCTAGCGCCACTCACGGCCGCGCTGAATCAGGCGTTGATCGGCGCGCGGCTCAGCGCGCGCGGTATTCATGTGGATGATATAGATCAGATTGCGCGCGGAGTGGATCTTCAGGTCATCAAGGTCAGCCAGTCGGGAGAAGCTGTGGAGAAGGGCCAAACGATGGGCATTGCGATCGGGCTCGTGATTCTGCTTTATTCATCGTTGCTGGCATACGGCATTATCACCATGCGATCCGTGCTCGAGGAGAAAACGACGCGGACGATGGAAGTTTTGATCTCGTCGGTGCGGCCGTTCGAGTTGCTCACGGGAAAAATCCTGGGCGTCGCGGGAACGGCCTTTACTCAGTTTCTGATTTGGATCGTGTCGCTAGGCCTACTCGCCTCGTACGGTGCAGCGATGGCAGCCATGTTCAACCCAAGTTCATCATTCCCGGCAATGCATGTTCCACTCTCATTGCTGATCTGGGTTGCGTGCTTTTTCTTTGGTGGCTACTTTTTGTACTCGGCGATGTTCGCGGCGGTCGGAGCGGCGTGCTCGAACGAGCAGGATGCGGGGCAACTGCAATGGCTGGCCATGGGGCCGTTAGTTTTTGCTATATCGTTCTACTGGCTCGTCATGATCGACTCGACGTCCACACTTTCTCTCGTGCTGTCGGAGATTCCGTTCCTCGCGCCGGTGCTGATGCCTTTGCGCCTTTCGATCCAGGCTCCGCCGGCATGGCAACTGGCACTATCGGTCGTTTTGCTGTTCGGGACGATCGTTGGCGTGATTTGGGCCTCGGCGAAAGTGTACCGGGTCGGCGTTCTTATGTATGGCAAGCGCCCAACCCTGCCTGAACTTCTGCGCTGGCTCCGCTATTCCTAAGCCGCGGGCTCAAGCTCACCAGCGCTGTTCGCCATAACGCGATGCAGTAGGACGTAGACCAGTGTGAACGTCGTGCACGTTCAGCACACACGTGTGCGACGAAATGCCAGCTCTCTCACGAACCCGGGCGGGGTGGAGGTTCTGATGCTCACCCTGGATTCGCTTCTGCCCCAGGACCGCTGCGCTCTATCGAGTGAGCAAACTCAAACAGCAACATCAGAGCAGGAACGATGGTTACTTCGGCGGCTCCGCGAATGCGTGCTGCACGATCGTGAGCGGAACGACGTGATCCGGTTTGAGGTATTGATTCACCAGGAAGCGTTTGCCGTCTTTCGTCACATCGTACGTGAAGAGATCGGTAGATGAGATCGGCGCTCGGGCGCGGATTTGAAAAAGCGGTGCGGGGGAGCCCGATGAAAATGATCCGGCCGCTTCGATCGGCACGGCCATCAGCATCTCGCTCGGACCTATGTAGTAAAGCTCGTTACCGCCGCCACGCCAGCGCGGTTCGCTGCCACCGCCGCGCGAAACCTGCCACTTGCCCTGCGCGCTTGGAAATGTAGTCACGTAAATTTCCCAATCGCCGGATTCATTCGAGGCGTAGGCGACCCATTTCCCGTCCGGTGAAATCTGCGCATTCGTTTTACTCGAATCGCTTGGAAGGAACTGCGTGATTTTTCCTCCACCCGTAAGGACCACAACGAGTATGGAGCCGGTTGACTCCTTCGTGTTCGTTTGCAACGCGCACAGAAGTGTTGAATCGTCCAGCGACCAGGAGTTGGGGATTAAGTCGTAACTGTCGGCGTTGTGCAAGTCGGTCATCGCACTCGCAAGCTTGACGAGTACTTTCTCGGCTTTCAAGCCGCTGGCAGGCTTCAAATTGACGCCCGAGCCGTTTGCAACCGTGCGGTAGGCAATCAGCTGGCCGTTTCGCGACCAGACTCCATCCGTCTCTTCCGCCGGGTCGAAAGTGAAGCGCGTGCTCGTGCCCTGATTGAGTCGTTCGATCCACACATCCGTGTTGTTCGCCCTTAAGTCCGTGATATCCACACTGGCGCGGGTCCCGTCAGGCGACAAATTCGGATTCGCCTGCACGCCGGGATCGCCGAGTCGCCCCAGTTCCTTTCCCGCTCTGTCGTACCAGGTCAGGACCGATTGCGCGGCCTCTGCTGTCGAGCTGTAAATAACAGTGCCATTCTCCGAAGCAGAATAAGCGCCCCAATAGACTGCTGGTTGGTAGCCGACCGAATCCAAGATCACACGCGGCTCTCCGCCCACAAGCCCTTTGTCAGGATCGAGGGGCACGGCTCGCAGAGTTTTCTGCTCATCAACGTATAGAAGGCTGCCATCCGCATAGGCCGGATTCGAGCGGGCTGAAACGAGCTTCTTGCGCTCTCTTCCGCTGAGCGAACTCAGATAAATTGCCGAGAGGGCAGCCTCTTCGGCGGTTCCGAATTTACCCGCCAAGTAGACAAAATGATCGCCGTCCGGCAGGAATGCTGCCCAGCGGTGCGAGTCTAACCCGTCCTGAACAGGGCCAGTCAGCGATGCTGCGCCGGTGCCGTCCGCGTTTACTCGCCAAATCGGGCCACCGGGATCAGGTGTGTAAAGAATTACGTTTTTCGAGCCCCAGCTTCCGCCGCGTGCAAAGTTCACGTGGGCGAGCGACTGGATCGAACCATCGCTTACTGAAATTCGCTGAAGCTTGCTGCTTGCAAAAAATCCGACCGCTGTGTCGTCCGGCGACCAAAACGGGTAGCTCGCGCCTTCCGTCTTCGCCAGTTCGGTCGCAGTCGCCGTGCCAATGCGCTGCACGAAGAGCATCGGGATGCCCGTTTTATCGTCCGGCGAGACAAATGCCAGCATCCTGCCATCGGCCGATATCGCCATATTGTTCACTTCGCCCGGCACTGCGATTGCAAACTGCATCCGAATGGGCGGGTCCACCGGCCGACGCGCAATGAGCCATATGGCGCCGGCGACCAAAAGAAGTGCCGCCGCCACTCCCGCGACAGTTGGCCAGGAAATCCGGTGGGGAGCGGGAATTTCTTGGCCCGCCGCTTTCGTGAATCCGCTGGCATCCGTCCCGGAAAGCGCGCTCAATGCAAACGAAAGGTCTCGCGCAGACTGAAACCGCTGTTCGGGATTCTTCTCAAGGCAGCGCCTCACAATCCGGTCGAGCGCAGGAGACACCGAATGAGTGGCGTCGCTTAATTCTGGCGGGTCCTCTCGCAGAATCGCCGTCATGCTTTCGGCAGGAGTTTCGCGGCGAAACGCTCGCACGCCTGAGAGCATCTCGTAGAGAACGGCGCCGAACGCGAAAATGTCCGTTCGCGGATCAGCCGCATGTCCCCTCACCTGTTCGGGCGCCATATATCCTGGCGTTCCGAGCACGATGCCAGCTCCCGTCGCCGCAGTGGGTAATGTCGCGAGCGTGGCGCCGTCCGCATCTTCTGGCGAACTTTGCACTAGCTTAGCGAGGCCGAAGTCCAGAATTTTGATGCGGCCATCACGTGTAACAAAAATGTTGTCCGGCTTCAGATCGCGGTGAACGATCCCTTTTTCGTGCGCGGCTGCCAGTCCTTGTGCGATCTGCACCCCGTATTCGACCGCCTTACGCTGCGACAGAGCTCCGCGCTCGAGAACGGTGCGTAGGTTTTCGCCTTCCAGCAGCTCGGAAACCAGAAACGGCAAGGCGTTGTACTGGCCGATGTCGAAAACAGCAAGAATGCTCGGGTGGTTCAGCGCCGCGACCGCTCGCGCTTCCTGCTCAAATCGCTGCAGACGCGTTGCGTCGCACGCAAACGAAGCGGGGAGGATTTTCAACGCAACGTCACGCCCCAGCCGCGTGTCTCGCGCCCGGTACACTTCGCCCATCCCGCCCGCGCCAACGGGAGATTCAACTTCGTAAGGCCCTAATTTTGTACCTGCGGCTAGCGACATGAATGCCGCAAAGTATATCGTTTAGGTCGGTGGAATCAAATCGAACGAATGTGAACAAGAGGTTAGATGTCGCCGTTTCGCCCAGGCTCGCACAGTTCATTCAGGCGGGTTTGCCACGGTCGGTCGGCCGGCTGGGATGTAAAAATACTCAACTCCTGGCTCGTAGCCACACCGGACATGTTCCTCACAGTACCTGACTTGACCGGTTAGACGACATGCGCCGTTGGCGCACCACCAAGCACGAAAATAGGGTTCAGCGGGCTTGTTCCGTAGAGGCGGGTCAGTCTGTGTTACAAGCAACGCTGGACGGCGGTTGCTTGAGGTCGGGAATAGGCTGTGTGGACACTGATCCCGTCGGTTAGACTGACCCGCGTCGGTAAAGGTACCACCATTTGTCGCGCCCATGAATTGGGAAGGGCGTATAGCAGTATCTGTAGCAGACCTACGGCGCAGCAATCGCCTCCGCTGAGGAGGTGCTATGCAAACTCTCGTGGAACGCGGTTGTGGATTGGATGTCCATCAGGCCACGGTGGCGGCTTGTTTGTTGTTTGTCTCGAAGAATGGAAAACCTCAGAAACAAGTGCGCACCTTCGGCACCACGACGCGAGAGCTGATGATCTTGCGCGAGTGGCTGCTGTCGGAGGGTTGCACTCATGTGGCCATGGAAAGCACTGGAGTGTACTGGAAGCCGATCTACGCCGTTCTCGAAGGAGCTTTCGAGATTGTCGTGGCCAATGCACAACACGTGAAGAAAGTCCCAGGTCGCAAGACCGACGTGAAAGACGCGGAATGGATTTGCTGTGCCACGGGTTGCTGCGCTCCAGTTTCGTTCCGCCCAAGCCCATTCGCGAACTACGCGACCTGACACGTTACCGTCGCAAAGTGGTGGAAAGCCGGTCAGCGGAACGCAACCGCTTGCTGAACTTGCGGACTGCGCGGCAGAGCGGTTTTCGGAACACGGCGAAAAAACCTTCGGCTTAGCTTGCGTCCAGGATGGGAGATGCGGCAATGTCGCCTTACGCAGTCGCCGCTGATACTTGCTCGACTAATTGCTTTGGGGGAGCCAGCACGATGAGAGCGACCCCGATGATGATAAGTGCAGCCACGCCTATTAGCTCTCCTTGTGCGATCATGTTTCGGAATGCCTGCACCGACATAACCGCGGCGTGAGCAAAGCTCGACCATGCCGTGAAGGCGATCAGGCTGCGACTCCCGGACGGATTACGGACTGCGAGCAGCAAGAAAATGCCTAGGGTCACATAGAGGCTAAGCATCATGGCCAACGCAGGCTCTTGCCTCACAAACGTCACCAGTGGATAAACTAAAGCCAAAAAGAGCAGTCCCACCAGCACCAATACAACCTTCAGCATCCGTTCTCGCTTCATGGTATCTCCTCCCAAAATGGAATAGAAGAATCGGCGCTATTGTAGTCTCGCGTGCTCCACCTTGGCCTGTTTCAGGATGGGGATGTCGGCGTCTTTCCAGAGTGCCAGGCAACTGCAGTAGGCAGGGCGGGCAATCGCGCATTGGCCTTCCTCTCTTTGGTCAGTCCAAGATGCCGATGCACTTGAGCAGATCGTCAAATTTCGGATCGCGTGCAGACTGTCGAATTGCGGAAGACTTTTAAGGTGAGCGAGGAAGGTTTGGCAAGCGCAACCGCTGTCCAGAACGACGACGCCTCGTCCGCCTTGGGCGATACTTGGTGGGTCATCAACGTAGGTGTCGAATTTGGGATACCCATCTCGGCTTGAATAATCGCAATGATGGTTTCGGGAAGCATGAGTTTTCCCCAGGGGCGAGCTGCCCGATTTGCCCGATTATAGCCCCCCAAGACTGCCGCTAACATTGAAGAATGACTAAGACATGCTCTCGATGCGGATCAACCGAAGTCGAAGAACTCAACCTGGACCTCTCAGCCGTGCGTAAGGGTGTCACACCAATCCACACACTCGCTAGGCTGATTCTTTGCTCGGCGTGCGGATTTGGCCAATGCCCAATTCCTGAAGCGGCTTTGGCCCAATTGCGACAAGGTTGTAATTCGAACGGGCCTCGGCCCTAGCCGCTTCAGGACTCACAAATGGGAAAATGGGTCCTGCCAGGCTCCGCCTCTGGACGTATTGTCCCGCGAAACTTCGTGAGTGTGTCGGCAATCAGCTTCGAGCCCTTCGGCACAGTTTTCAAAGGGCAGCTGACGATTGGATTGGATCTGGGAGATCGTTTCAGTTCTTACTGCGTTTTGGATGAAAACGGCGAAATCATCCTGGAACGGAAGCTGCCGACAACGCCGGAAGCAATGAAGCGGACCTTTGCAAGGATGCCGCGGAGTCGGCATCGCCATGGAGACCGGGACGCATTCTCCCTCGGTGAGCCGCGTGTTGACGGAGCTGGGACAAGAAGTGATCGTGGCGCACGCCGGAAGGTGCGCCTGATCGTCAAGACCCGGCGAAAAGATGATCGCCTGGATGCGCGAAGGCTGGCCCGGCTGGCACGAATCGATCCTCAGCTGCTGACCCCGGTGCAACATCGCAGTGCCCAGGCCCAGCTGCACCTGGCGGGGATCGGGACTGGTGAGCGCTCGAACGGCCCTGGTGAATGCCGCCCGAGGATTGGTGAAGTCCTACGGCGAACGGCTGCGCAAGTGTGGCACGCAGCAAGTCCGTCGGGAGATTACCGGTGGATTGAGCCCAGGACTGCGCGAAGCCTTGGAGCCGCCGTGGCGAGAGGTGGAATCGCTCAGCGAACGCATCATGGAATACGATCGGCGGATTGAAAAAATGGCCAAAGAGCGACAGAGGCGGCTTGGCTGAACGGGAAGAAACGTAGAAAAAATCATGAAGAGAGCGAATAGCTCTTGACAGGGATCGGCCTTCTCAGGGAAGGCATTTGATGCCGCGACGTTATTTTAGCTTTGGGCTGCCTGCGCTCTCGCGACCACCGGGCGGACTTCGATGGAGCCCGTTCGAGCGACGGGGATTCGCCCGGCAACCACGATAGCTTCGTCGAGGTCCTTCGCGTCGATCAAAATGTACCCGCCCAGCTGTTCCTTGGTTTCAGCAAAAGGGCCGTCAGTGACGAGGCGCTTGCCGTCGCGAACGCGGACGAGCGTGGCTGTCGCCGTCGGCTGCAGTTGGTTGCTGCCGACAAACTTGCCGCCAAGATCTTCGCGCAGCTGGCCGAACTCCTGGTACATCGCTGCCTTGTCCTGCTCAGTGGTCTTCGCAAATTCGGATTCGTTGTGGTAAATCAGCATCAGATATTGCATCACCATTTCTCCTTTGTGGTGCCAAGTAGCAGCGCTACTTTCGTTCGTGCAGTTCAGTCAGTGCGAGTCGGCAAAGAGCAAAACACCGACTCGACGCCAATAGATGCGGTTCGAACCTAGGCCGATTGCGCTTTCTGGAGGAAAGCCGGCAGCTCGTCGGCGCTGGGCCCCCAACTTGACGGCACAGCGACGTTGAGCAGCCGCAGGTAGACGCTGAACTGGCCCCGGTGCTGGTACCAATGATTGAGCATAATGTCGCGTAAGAACTGCGCCAGGGGCTGTGCCAAGACTTCCCTATCGCCTTGCATCAAACGCAGCGTCTCCTGCAGGCGGGCATCGTTGGCCTGGGGCAGCAGCTTTTTGACTGTAGCGATGCTCTCGTCTAATGCGTGCTGCTGCGCTGATTTTCAGATGACACTGGCCGTCGCCCGACCACAAACAGGATCCGGCTGAAGGCTGAGGCAATGACGGCCGGAATTGGCGGCGCGGGCGAGTACACTTCGATTTGCTCGAAACCGTGCTCCTGGAGCTTCTCCTCAACCTCCCTGGGCGTCCACGGATAGCCTCCGCTGCGCACGATCCGCAAACTGGCGAGCGCCTCCTCGAGTCGACCATGAGGCGGTGGATTGAATCCGAATACCAACCATCCGCCGGGGACGAGGGCGTGGTAGACGCGCTCGAGGGCGCGATCCGCAATCTCGCCCGCAAAGAAGGGCCCGGGAAGCCACGCCACGGTGAATGTTGTCGCCTCCTCAAACTGTTCCACGCGCTGCGAGCGAAGCTCGACTCGTTCGGCAACTCCGCTCTGTGCGAGGTTCTGGCGCGCGAGCGTCAAAGCCGGCTCCCACGGGTCAACCCCGACGACTCGCAGCGCCGGCCAGGAACGCGCGGCTTCAATGGCGAGCCAGCCGACGCCAGTGCCGACGTCGAGAAACGCGCCGGGCCCCTGTAACATTTCGCCTAGCTCGGGGCGCTGTGTCGCCATGACGTCAATCCCGCGCACGATAAGGCGCGACACCTGTCCCTGCGATTGCAGGATGACCGGGTCTTTGTAGTTCCACCCCGGGTCACGCGCCGGATCTTCCAGCAGGTCGAGCGCCTGACGAAAGATTGTCTGAATGAGAGCGAGGGTGGTCGCTTGTTGGTGCTCATCAGCGTCCTCGAGCAATTGCGGATCGACGGCGCGCGCGATTTCGTTCAGGAGAGCGCGCACGCGTGGGTTACCTTCGAGCCCGTCCTGCTGCAACCGCAGTTGCGCGCCCAGCGCCGCCAATGCTTCCACTGATGTACTCAAGCGCTGCGCTGCGGCGATCAGGGACTCGAAACTCATGATGTACCTCCGTGCGGGCGGGCATCGACATACCACTGCGAACAGCCCATGTCCGGCCCCCATGTTTCGGTAATCGCTTTTGGCGAAATCTTCTCGCACATTTTGGAATCGATAAAATCAGCAGCAACCACGGTATAGAAACGCTCTTTCCCGTTAGGAGGCCTGGTTCCCCGAGGAACAAGGTTCAGGTGTCGTGTGGCGCAGCCGTAGCATAACAAGGACGATAGTGTGACTAAGAGGCGTCGACCGTGGCTTTTCATCAGAGTCCGCAGTCTACATCAGCGGGCGACCCTCTCTGAAGCCTCTGGGGTTCACGCAGGCGTGATCGGACCTGAACCATTGTTATTGATGTTGGTAATTATTATCCCCTTCGCGACGGCCGTATCGATGAAATAGAAAATGGCCTCACGGAAAGTGCGTGGGTTGAGAGGCAGATTGGGCGGTCCGTGGTCAAAGTCCTCAACTCGATTACGGCGAAGGCTTTGGCGGAGGCGGGACGCCCCACTGGAAGTAGAGATCGGGTCGCTCTTCCAATTTCTGGAGACAATAACAAGGCAAAAGAGATCGTTGCTCAACTCATTGACCGAATCGGATTCGATTCTCTTGACGCCGGAACAATCGCTGAATCGTGGCGGCAACAACCTGGATCTCCTGTTTACCACCAATCCGACGAAGGAGGAACTTCAGTTCTGGCTAAAACAGTTCGACCGTTCTTCGCTGGTCAACGGCCGGGAGAAGGGATTGAATGCATATTTAGCCGTCATGGATGCGGACTACCGAACGCAAGTGAAAGCCTTTGCTGGAGATTGGAGTGGAAATGAAACCTGTGATGACTTTCATGTTGGCATTAGTCGCGTATGCGGCCTGCGTATCTCGGCAGACTCGCGAGCTGGAAAACGCGCCAACGGCTGCTGCGACCAATGCAGAGGATGAGATCAAGAAACTGGAGGAGATGCGCAATCAGGCTATTCTGCATGGCGATGTGGGCGTGCTGGACCGCACGACATCCGCCGACTACACCTTCATTACGCTACGCGGCGAAATGCGCACGAAACAGGAGATTCTCAAAGGATTCGTATCTGGATCGTTCCGTTATGAGTCGCGGGAAATCTTTGATTTGAAAGTGCGTGTATATGGGAACACAGCGGTTGTAACCGGGCGCTCGGTCCAGAAAGGAATGGAGAACGGCAGGGATTACAGCGGCAACTATTGGTTTACCCGAGTCTATGTGAAGGAGAATGACCACTGGCTAACCGTAGCCTTGCAGACCACGCCGATTCAGCAATGATCTTTCTGTCGCTACTGTGTTCCGGTGTACTGTTGATTCGCAGCCGACAAGATGCTGCCGGTGGTTTCGCGTTTGGAGCCAGTGTTATTGATTATGCCCAGACGGGTCGAATCGCGAAGCCTTAAAGGAGAGATGTGTGATGAAGCGTTCCATTCTCGCCTGCCTCGCAGGACTCCTCACGTGGATTGTCGTCGTCACGGCGATCAACAGCGTGCTTCGCCTGACCCTGCCGAACTACACCGCTGCCGAACAGACGCTCCAGTTCACGCTGGGCATGAAGTGGGCACGCCTTTTGATGGCGATCGTGACCTCAGTGGTGGCCGGTGCCGTAACAGATTGGATATCCCGTTCAAGCCGCTGGGCGCCATTGATCGTCGGCAGCGTGGTCCTTGCCATGTTCGTGCCTTTGCACATCGCCATTTGGAGCAAATTTCCGGTGTGGTATCACCTGACATTTCTCCTGACGATTATTCCGGCGGTGCTCGTGGGTGCGCTGCTGTCAATGCGCCGGAACAAAGACCTCAACACGGTTTACTCCGCTCCGAGATAAAGTTTCATCGTTTCGAAGAATTTCGTGGCTCAATCTAATAGCGGCATTGGCAACGCGAGTGAGATCAGGACCCCTTACATCGGAACGACGGAAGGTACTCCCGATGAGTCGTGCCGGTAAAGTTGGTACCACAGGCGCCAGCACGCCCTTCCTCCTCATTATCCTCGGCGCGCCATCCCGCCCGCGCAACAGGGCAACAACCGAAGTACGTCGCTGAACAGAATTTCCGTTCTCACTCGACACAACTACACTTCGTGGTGTGTTACCCTTCTCGCATAGCTGCATCTGCGCCTTCGGCCAGATCATTCAGCAAATCAAAGAACTGCTGGTTGGTTTGGCCGTTGAACAAGCCGTCATCCATAAACGCCTTCAGAGCTGCCGCCGCCGATCCCTTGGTTTCCGTCGGCCGAATGATGGAGCAGACCGGGAATTTTCGTTTGTCTAGAAACGTCGTCGGTTCGGGCATGATGAGATTGGCCTGCAACGATTCTGGCTGGCCCATAGTGAGGTCGACAAAGCTCACCGATGCTCCCGTCTTTGGATCCACATCCGTGAGCGGAGTGGCATTACCTGCCTTGTCCTGCCAGGTTTGGAAGTGCATCGTTTCTGTTGGGCCGATGCTGAGCAGGATCCTCAGTACTTCCGGGTGAGTCACCCGCTGCGCGAGCGAGGGATAGAGACTCGTGCCGCCCTGCTCGATGAACGCAAAATGGAAGCCCGCCGTAAACGCAATTGCCTTCAAGTGATCTGTGGCGTGCAGGTTACCCAGGGGATCTATGAAGCTGCCCATGGTGTCGGTGTCATCCCTTGGAATAGCCGTGCGATTTTGAATCATCACCGCTTGCGCAAAGGTGAAAGTGGGATCAAGGTCCGGATTTTCATTATCGATCCGGTATCGAGTCCAGAAAGACGTATCAACATTGAGCTCCATTAGGTTGGTGAGACGTTTCTTACCGCTGGATCCCGTCGCGGTGCTCCCCGGGATCGTGGCGAAGTGACTGAGATCAACCGTATTGGCGCCCTTTGAGGCGAGATATGCATTGATGAAGTTCTGGTGAGTTAATTCATCGTCGGTGTTGTCATGGACGTACTGCGGCATATCTGCATCAAGAAGTTGAAGAGCGGCGGTATAGAGCGGATTCCCGCCCGTGGGTAGGCCAGGAATTTCGCTGTCCTGAGTTCCTCCAAGTTCCGCATACTGCTGCCAGAGGTCACTCTCGATGATTTCGGCAGCGGCAAGAAACCGGAGAATTGCAGCATCGCCTGTTGGGAGGTGACCGCTCTTTTCCTCACCAAATGTCGGCAGGCTTCGCAGCCCCGCGCTGACTGTAGCTGCCCCGGCCGTGAAAAGCCCCTTTTTCAAAAATGAACGACGATTTCCATTGCCCTTGATCGCACAGTTTTTCATTGATTCTCCCCCACTGATCTCGTTCGATTGGCTCGTGCTGAGTTCTTGACCCCTAACTCCAGCGTCCGTCACGCCCTTAGCAGCGTGGGAAATGCGAATTGTCATGGGCGAGTAGAGAAGATGTAAGGGTTTGTTCTCCGCGTCCGGAAAGCTCTTCAAGAAAAACGCATAGCCACGGTGAGGGTCACCGAGGATTCATGCGCTTGAAGAGTTGAATGCCTGAACCACATGCCTGATGTGTCGTTCTCACCGGGCGTTGCCGTGTACCCGATTGTTAGGGTGAATCCTGAAACAAGAAAATTTTGACCGCTCCAGGGGGAGAGTTCGTGGCAGGACGGGTGCGGGTTTAGACCTTCTTTTTCGCGATCAGCTGATGCATCCGGCAATGCGCCACCAGAGTGTCGGGTGAAGCATCGGCTGTGTTCATTCCTGCAACTAGCTCTTCCAGCCGCGCGGCGGTCAAGCTTCCTTCGTTCACCAGCCCCAGAGCGACAGCGCGCAATGTCCAGTTCCAGAATCCCTTATGTTCGCCCGTCACGTAGTGCGGATGATAGGCGTCTACATGGACGATCTCGAAGCCCGCTTCCTTCGCCCACAAATGGACGCGGCGTCCACCGGAATAGTCCGCTCCCCTCTGTCGGGCGCCCTGCATGCAAATGTCGCGCAGCTCAATGTAAGCTGCCGAGGGAGGTTCGGTATACACGGCGCTCACATCCGCCTCCTCGCACACCATCACTCCACCCGGCTTCAGAGCCGCATAGATGGCCCTCATCGCGTCTATCGGCCTATTCAGATGAACCATCAGCCACCGCGAGTAAGACACATCTACACTGTCCGGCTTCAGCCCAGGTTCGTAAATGTTAGCTGAGCGAAACTCGGCAGTTTTGAGGCCAGCTTCGTGCGCCAGCTCCCTGGCTCTCGTCAGATGATCTTCGTTCAAGTCAATCCCCGTAGCATGCGCGCCTTCGCTTGCGGCCCATCGAGTGACGTAGCCCAGCCCACAACCAAACTCCACAAAACGGTGCCCGGCAAGGAGTCCTGCCTTTCGCAGTAATTCGCGAGTTCGCCCATCGTGAATTTCACTGATGACGCGCAACCGGTCGTGGTCGCTTCGCCCGGACCCTAAAAGGTACTTGTCGCCGATTGTTGACATTGGTGCGAAATATACACGGCTCAGAACCGTTTGTGTGGTACTTCCGCTTCGTGCGGTGCCGATTAATTGATCTGGCGTCCAGGTTCCTTTTACAGAAGTTCGGAGAGTGTTTCCGCCAGCTAAGTCTGACTCTGACTCACACCAGCCCATCCTTGAACTCGAATGAACACGCTTCTGGAGAGAGTTCCCAAGAACCTCAGAACACGCTATAGGTCAGGTCGGGGAGCTCAATCAGCGGCAAGACTGACACGCCCTGCTCGCAAATGTCGATGGCCCTTTCAAGCTGACCAAGCGAATTGTGATTTTGTGCGCCAATACGAAAACTGGAGGTGGTTAGAGGAACGGCCAATGCCCTCCGACTCCGCTGCGATATTCGCTCGTCACAGTAAGGTTGTCAGTGCTGATGGTGACGAGGCGGGTGTAGGCGACCTCCATCTCACGATGAAGTTGGACGAGCAGCTCGGCTTGGCGACGGTCCCTGGAACAGAAGCCGCGGCGGCTGAGGATGAGGACCTGGGATGCGGGCCCTGGAATTCGGAGAGCTTGCGGCGTTTGGCGGTGTGGTCGGTAAGCTCGTAATCGGTGAACGCGGCGCCTGGGACGATGAATTTACTTGGGACTTCTTTACGCGCTGCACAAACTGGTAATGCAGGCATGTTCGCAGACACGCTCCACGGTGCATTCCGATTTCCGAACTGGCAGTTCTGACAGTCCTGTAAACATCTTCAGTCTCCTATCATGCGAATAATCAGGCTAGAGGCGAAGCACGCAAGTCGTGGTCGCCTTCCCGAAGTGGTTGTAGCTTCGCGCATGTTGAAGACTTCTCGCGGACTGACTCGGACACAGGAGAACTCATGGTGGCGGCTCTTGAAGGAGCAGCGGCATTGTTTGGCTTATCGGTCTGGCCCAGATACCCCGCCTTGTATGAAATCAACACTTGGGTCTGGCTTTCCGAACTAAGCCGGAAATATCGAAAGAAGCTCGATTTATCTTCTGTGCCTCCACCCGAATGGGATGCCATCGCTGCGTACGGCTTTGATGCAGTTTGGCTCATGGGAGTGTGGGAGCGAAGTCCCGCAGGCATCGCGATCGCCAATCGAAACGAAAACCTGCTTAGGGATTTTCGGAGAGCGCTTCCCGACTTCAATCCCGAAGACAATGTAGGGTCCCCCTATTGCGTGCGCCGCTACGTCGTTGATAAGCGTCTGGGAGGCCCCGAAGGCGTTGCGATGGCCCGGCGAGAGCTTGCACAAAGGGGCATGAACTTAATGCTTGACTTCGTACCCAACCATGTGGCGCCGGATCATCCGTGGGTCGCCCAGCATCCTGACTACTTCATACGAAGTGACGCAGACGCGCTCAGGAATGACCCTCCGTCCTATATGCAAATGGGCGAAAGCGTCTACGCCTGCGGGCGAGATCCGTACTTTCCGGCTTGGCCAGACGTCCTCCAGTTGAATGCTTTTGATCGCGGTCTTCGACGGGCGGTAACCGAAACGATATCGAGTATTGCCGCGCAGTGTGACGGTATCCGCTGTGACATGGCCATGCTTTTTACGAATGCGGTCTTCGAGCGCACGTGGGGCGGCCGGGCTGGACAGCGACCAACAACAGAGTACTGGGCTGACGTGATCTCGGCCATTAAGAAGAAGCGCAAGGGTTTCCTGTTTGTGGCTGAGGCATATTGGGGCCTGGAATGGGAGCTCCAGCAGCAAGGCTTCGACTTTTGCTACGACAAGACGCTTTACGATCGCATGGAACATAGCAATGCGGAGAGCATCCGTCTGCATCTCTGCGCTGATCTTGCATACCAAGGGAAACTGGTTCGCTTCATTGAGAACCACGACGAGCCGCGGGCAGCCACGTCGTTTTCGCCAGCAAAGGAGCGGGCCGTTGCCGTGACCATGGCCGCACTGCCGGGGATAAAGCTATTTCACGAAGGGCAGTTCGAAGGACGAAAAGTAAGATTGCCCGTGTTCCTGGGGAGGCGTCCGGATGAAGTTGCGGATCAAGAGCTCGGCGAGTTTTACAGAGGGCTTCTGAGCGCGGTCAATCGCCCTGTCTTTAGGGAGGGCCAGTGGAGTCTTTGCAGCCGCACCGGTTGGCCGGACAACGCGAGCTTCCAGAACTTGGTCGCATGGAGCTGGGTGAAGGATGACGAGCGGTACCTGATCGTTGTTAATCTGAGTGACTATCCGGCACAGGCGCGCGTCCAGATCGAGTGGGCTGACCCAGGCGCGCGATTCCTTCGTTTGACCGACACGCTATCGGGCGCGATCTATGACCGCGACAGCGCTGAAATGCGGTCGCCAGGTCTCTACGTGGACCTCAAACCCTGGAACTACCACTTCTTTCAGATCGCGCCTGGGAGTCAGAACAAACGGAGTGCGCGGTAAGTCGACAGTCCGAGATTGACCGTGAACTCCTGCCCCCCATTGAGGCTGTTCTCCGAGGGCAGAAGATTTGTGAGTCCTGAATTGCGTCTACATGGAACCCGAGTCTCTTCTGACGTATTTTCTTAACTCCGCCAATTGTTCATGCTGAATCTGAAATCCTGAGACGCTGCCACATTCCAGGCACCCCCGCCCCAAGAATCCGCCGTGGCTCGATACTGTCCGCGAATTTTGCAGTAATCGCAATATCACCATCATGGCCTGGGGCCCGCACGCTCTCATGGTCGAAGCCGAATCCCGGAACGCGCTGCCGAAATTTCTGCCCAACTCGCCGACCTTGGCTTTCAACCTGTCCCCGACCCAGACGACGACTACGCCGGCATTCTGACCCTCTCGCACACTGATTGATTGTTCTAACGTTTGCTTCTGGCGGAGCACTGATTGCTCGTCTCCTTGTACACCTGGAATCTTTGGTAGGCGTTGCACGTTCAAACAGTTGGGCTCAATGCCGAGACAAAAGAGGATCGGCATCGAGCCGAGGGGGAGATTTTTCTTTTGACGTTGCCTTCAATAGGACTCTACCGATTTCGGTATTAATCAGGGCTGTGCTTTCTGCGCTGAACCAATCGCAGTGCGCCGCCCATCCAGGCGGTCGGAATTGCGAGTACGATGAGCGCGACGGGATACCACTTGGGGCCCAGTCCGGGAAGCTTGCTCCACATTGCAGCCGCTCCTGCCACACTCGCGACAAAACCAAGGACTCCAAGCACTAGCGCATGCACCAAGGGCCGATTAGGCGCGAGCCGCGCGGCCAAGTAGGCACCAGCGGTGCCGTAGACCGCTCGATAAACCGTCGCAACGGCGAAAGGCAAATCGCTCATTGGGCGGCCATCCTGAGTGAAATAACCCAATGCGCGCATCATTGTGTCGCTGCCGGTGGAAAGAAAGATGTTCACGAGAGCACCGCCCGCTACTGCTGCAACACTTCTTAGGATGGTCTTCATGTTTAGCCCGAGACCTGTCACGTCCAAGGAACGCGAGGGTATAACAGACTGCCTCCCAACTGTAACTCCCGGTGAGCTCGACTGCGACTTCGAGGCGTCGCTAGTGCCAGAAACTTGTCTGGAGTTCCCTCCTTTGCCAGTGTGATTCGGGATTCGATTCGGCAAGCTATGCCCGATCAGCGAAATGGCGCATCGCTTTAGACAGCTGCAGCGTACGGACCGTGGCTTTGCAGTCGACCGGCGTGTACCGGATTCCCTTGTACGACATTCCGGAAGAGCGCGAGTTCGAGGTCTATCTGGAAAACGCACGGCATACCAAGAATCTGCCCGGGCGCAAGAGCCGCCTCAAACAATAGCGACGACGTGTAAATCCCGCCTATCGTAATTCACAACTAGCCGCTGATAACCTATTTCTATTTGCTGGATCTGTTGGCTTAGGTAGCGCTCGTAGCCTAATTCCTTCATCTGATGGAGTTGGGCTTCCAGCCAATCGACGTGATCTTCTTCATCCGTCAGCAGGCGCTCGAATAGCTCGCGCGAGGCGTTGTCGGCTTCTTGGCGCGTTTATCGGGACCTACGCCACCGAAATGGTAGACTCTGAACCATGCTGTAGTGGGATTCTAAGTCGGAGTTCCACCTTTATTCGAAAGGAACAGCTCTTGCGCCTAGGAGCCCGACATGAAGACGACAGCGAAAGTGGCAGGGGCAATCCTCATCTGTTTGGCTTTGGCGTTGGTAGTTCTGCGCGTCACCGGCCTGAACCCGATCGGGGATACACCCGGACCCGGGAATTATCCGGGGTTATGGCTGAGCGGACAGGTTGTAACTACCCCGATCACCGATTGGTCGTTCGTCACCCAATATCGGACGGACAAAGTGCAGACGCGAACCCTGTATTTGATTCCTCACTCCGTGACAACGGGTTTCATCGTTCATAATGGCCAGCTCTATTTGACATCGATGTTCCGTGCTGGAATGCCATTTCCGCAAGGCAAGATGTGGGTTTCCGAGGTCATGCGTGATCCGCATGTCCGCCTGAAGTTCGGGGATAAGCTATATGATTGTGTTTTGTCCCCTGTCACCGATCCGGATGAAAGAGCAGCTGTTCTCGAGTCGAGAGCAAAACAGTATCCTCAACCCAGGGCCTCAAACACGACCAGTGGTGCAGTAATGCATCTGTTTCACGCAGTGTCCCAAGTATCGCAGTGAAAGCGTGCCGAGCAGCGCCACTGTAGCCGCATAATCGGACGTCTACCGTATCAGGACCTGACATCTCCAGTTTGCGCGCTTTACCGGACATCTCTAACGGTGTCGGCTCCGTCAAGCATATTTTTGAGCGCACTGGTCCTTTCCACTCAGAAGGAGTGGTTTGGAATCCTTTTGCCTTGAGACCTTCGATCGACGACCACGGCTCGT
>Ga0306921_10000669_pt1 | contig 31497 bp, 26 predicted proteins | sample sta12Cox44000080_FD_203760 | JGI IMG/M metagenome (GOLD analysis project Ga0306921, IMG submission 203760) | Lab enrichment of tropical soil microbial communities from Luquillo Experimental Forest, Puerto Rico - statoxic.12C.oxic.44.000.080 (v2)... | ecosystem: Environmental > Terrestrial >... | reverse complement strand
TTTTGTTGTGGGCTCAGGGGAGAGGACACGAAGCGATTCGCTTCGAAAGACTCTGGAATGATCTGGCGAAAAAGCACCCCTTCTCTCTTTTGCGTCGAAATCCCGCTTTGGTCTGCAACAATACGAATCACGCTGAGCCATTCCTCAAAATGTACGGAGAGCGGTCGCACGTCCTGCATATCAAACCTCCAGAAGATTGCAGCGGCCCGCACACCGGGGAGAGACTGCGGGCTATCTCCCAGTGGGAGACGAAAACCGTTCCGTTCGAGCGCGGGATCTCGAGGGAAGCTGAAGATCAATTTCGGCTGCTGGTCGAAGCCGTAGAGGATTATGCGATTTTCATGCTCGACCCGCGGGGGTACGTCAGCACCTGGAACATCGGAGCCCAGCGCATCAAGCAATACCAAGCCTCGGAGATCATTGGAAAACATTTTTCATGCTTTTATCCGGAGGAAGATGTGCGCAAGGGCAAGCCTGAGTGGGAACTGGTGGTCGCAGAAAAGCAAGGGAGGTATGGGGACGAAGACTGGCGCTTGAGAAAAGACGGTTCGAAGTTTTGGGCAAACGTAATCATTACAGCTCTGAGGAATCGCAGAGGCGAACTGGTTGGTTTTGGAAAAGTTACCCGGGATGTTACGGAGCGAATGCGAGCGCAAAGAAAACTGGAGGCAGAGGTCGCGGAGCGGCGCGATGCCGAGCGACAGCTGCATATCTCCGAAAAGTCGCTGCGGGAGCTATCGCTACACTTGCTCCGGACGCAAGACGACGAACGAAGACAAATTGGCCGCGACCTGCACGACAGCCTGGGCCAGTATCTCGCGGTACTAAAGATGAAATTGGATTCGCTTTCGGAGACCTTTGGCCCAAGCGAGAAAGCGGTCGCTCAGGATCTCGCCGACTGTGTCCATCTGACGGAAGATTGCATTAAGGAAGTTCGAACGGCGTCGTATCTTCTTTATCCACCCATGTTAGAAGAGCTGGGTTTAAAGTCCGCAATTCCCTGGTATCTCGATGGGTTTTCCAGTCGCAGTGGAATCAAAACCACATTCTCGGCTGAGGCAGAGTTTGGCCGTATCTCCCGCGACTCGGAGTTGGCCTTGTTTCGCGTCCTGCAGGAAGGCTTGACAAATGTTCACCGGCACTCGCAAAGTGAGACGGCCTTCGTTCGTTTAGCCGCAGCGGATGGTTTTTGCACTCTAGAAATTGCAGACGAAGGAGTGGGCATGCCTGCCCAACTCCTCGATCAGCCTGGCGAGGAAGCGATCACATTTGGAGTCGGCTTAAGAGGGATGAGCGAGCGCATGAGGCAACTGGGTGGCCGGTTAGAAATCGTACCCAAAGACACGGGTACTACTCTGCGCGCCATTGTTCCCACAGGAGAGCCTTGGCCAACGGGGTTTCTTGATCGGGTAGCATTCTAGAATTCGGTAACTGTGGTCAGTAGGCAACGGAGCGTGCATGCCTGTGAGAGTCCTGATCGTCGATGACCATGAGATCGTGCGCGAGGGCATTAGCCAACTGATCGCCCGATCTCGACCCGAATGGCTGATTTGTGGCCAGGCCAGCAACGGAGAACAGGCCATTGAATTGGCTCAAACCCTCCTGCCCGATGTTGTGATCCTGGACATCTCGATGCCCAAAATTAACGGCCTGCAGGTTGCGGCGAGGATTGCGGATATGCATCTACGTTGTCGGGTGCTGATGTTTACGATGCACGAGTCAGAGAGACTTGCACGAGACGTCCGGGCTGCCGGCGCTCAAGGCGTAGTCCTCAAGTCACAGGCGTCGCGAGACCTGATTCGTGCTATGGACCACTTGCTTGCGGGCGACACCTTTTTCGATTCCAGCGTTCACTGAACTCTAACAATAACGCAGTTTAATGCCGAGTTGTAGCGGCAAGAGGCTCCTCGCCCGACGTCAGATCTGGCCGGCCGGCCAGATCTTCAAAGACTGTGCGATATTGGAGCATTGCGACTCTTAGGCTCTCGGTGTCCGCGCGTCCTTGCGCGTTTTTCACTGCGAGCCGGTGCGCTTCACGATAGTTCTCGACGACCGTGGCGTGATTGACCGAAACGTCGGCCACTTGCTGATCGAAATCAAGCACTGGATAACCTTCTATCGATAGTACTCGACCAACGAGGCGGTCCGCCTCAACTACAGCTTCACCCGGATGATCCACGAATCTTGCTTCGAGTTCATGCCACTTTTCCCAAAAATGCTCGCGTTCCGAAGGATCCAATGGACGAATGTGAAGTTGTTGAACCCTCTTTGCACGATGTTCGAGCGCAGACTCAGCTTTCCACTGGCTCCCGGCTTCAGCGATAGCCCGAGGGTATTCCGGGCCAAAGCGCTGGCGTAAACGTAAAGATCGATTGCGCTGAAAAACATAAGCCACGGCAACGCCAAGCATCCCACATACGATGATCGAGACTAAAATCAGAGCGGTTGTGTTCATTCCACGATCCTCCTCGCGACGAACTTCACAGTTTGTTTCCGCGGAGCAAATGGGCCAAAAGCGAAGCAACAAACAAAATCACGAAGATATAAAAAATGAACTTCGCGATGCCTGCGGCAGCGGCTGCGATACCGCCAAAGCCCAGTGCCGCGGCGATCAGCGCCACAATAAAAAATCCGATGGCCCAACGTAGCATGCCAGCCTCCTCGCGGAACCAGAACAACAAAAATCATTCTGGCTTCTGGAGCCCGTAGATTTCGCGATCTCATCTAATCGCAAAGTCACGAAGGGGTCTATACGGCACAAGCTGTAGTTGTCTGAACATTGGGTTGTACGAGCACAACGGTGACGCTTAAGGGCTCTAAGAGAAGTCTGGACCGATAAACAGAAGTTTGATCAGGGTTGAACGATGTTGTTGCGAACAGCGTAGCGAACCAAATCACTGACAGAGTGGCAGCTTAACCTTCTCATGATATTCGCGCGGTGCGTCTCGACCGTTTTCACGCTCAAGTTCAAGAGCGCTGACACCTCTTTGCTGGTTTTCCCTTCGGCCAGTAGTTGCACAATCTCTCGCTGGCGGGACGTCAATTGCTCTCCTTGCATTTCTTTGGCTCGCTTGGAGGATCCCCCATTCAAGAAACTGTCGAGAATGATGCGGTCGACCTTGGGCGTAAAAAACGTCTTGTCTCTCCGCAGCGCCTCAATCGCAATGACCAAGTCTCTTGCCGTGTCGGACTTGGTTACATAACCGAGTGCCCCGACATTCAAAACTTCCCAAGCCAGACGCTCAGAGTCATGCATCGTCAGCATGAGCACCTTGATCTGCGGAAGGGTGCGCTTAAGCCGGCGCGCCGCCTCCAAACCGCTCAGCCTGGGCATGCCGATGTCCAACACTACGATTTCAGGCTTTGTTTCTTTGGCTTTTTCGAAGGCTTCCTGACCGTCGCTCGCCTCCGCCACCACTTTCCAACCGGGCTCCGCTTCCAAAAGTGTTCGCACTCCACGTCGAATCAGCTCATGATCATCGGCTATCAGTATCCGTAGCTCCGACAAAGCTCACCTCACTCTGGACGGTTTCCAGCCAGCCACGGGGCGCCACGTTCCTGGGTGTGCCTTCCTGGTTGACGCTGACGGGGCCGAGACTCTCGAAGGATACGAAGAGACGACTCAAACGAAGTTGTAGCATAAACCAAATTACGCTCTCTGGCCAGCTGAATACCCCGAAACGAATATTTACGGAAGGTTGGGCGAAAGAGAAAGGAGCAGGTCGTCCCAGCCCTCTGAAACCTTTCGGTCTCCCAACCTGAACGCTTCCTCTCTCGCTGCGTTAGACTACCGAAGCAGTGCGGTCGAAACCATACAAGCGATACCCGATGAAGGTCAGTAATTCACTGTATGCCTTGATCCGAAGTGCCTAAATTCAGAGGCGTGAATTCTTACATAACTTCGGTCAAGAGCTATACAAAACTCTACCGATTGCCCCTGCGGCTCGGTCCTTATTATAAAGAGCGTGCCTGTTCTCCGCTCTACCCAGCCCCTCCCTATATTCGCGGAGACACCAAGATCATCATTGGAAGACGCCGAAAGAAAGGTGGTTCCTATGCAGGAAGTCATTCACAGACCGTTGCGGCCATGTCCTTTTTGCCGCTGCCTCGAGGTTTATAGAACTCGTTCGAGGGGAATCATCGAACGCCATTTGTTGCGAGTCGTACACCTATGCCCCTACCGGTGCAGTTCGTGCGACAGGCGTTTCTATGCGGGTGTGGCTTCCCGTGGAGCGAATCACAGCGAACTCGTTACCGGCTATCCGATCCTCGGCGACCCGCGTCCGTTTTCCGAGCAGAACCGTATTGTCCGAATGGCTTGCTCACTTCACAGGGGGGCCACAAGTAGTTTGGTCGCGAATTTGTTCGGAAGTCGGGACGACCGGGGTAGCAACCCAATGCTTGCGGCGCAAAGATTCCAACAACACGGTTGATGGCCCTTCCGTGGACACACAGTTGCGTCGATTGCGCCGGTGGCGGCGCAAGGCAGCCGCGAAGCGAACTCGAGAAGGCTTTAGCGTCTAAATCCAACCACGCCTCGATAGTATGCGCTCGGGGCAACCCTTATGCGTCGCTGAAGGTCCTCTTCGCGCGTTCGATCGGAAGAGTGGCGCTGACGATGGTCCCCTCCTCGCTTGAATTGACATTGAGAGTGCCCCCCAGCTGCCGCAAGCGCTCCCGCATGCCGCGAAAACCAACACCCATTGCGCCGTAGGAATTGAGCACGACCTGCTGGTCCTGAGGTATCCCCTTGCCCTCGTCCTTAACTTCCAGATGCACCTTGCCATCTTCACGGGTGATCCGAATTGCGGCCGTAGCGCTTTCCGAATGCCGGTGAATGTTGGTGAGACATTCTTGAACTACTCGAAACAATGCAATTTCCTGATCGCTCGACAGCCGGTCGAAGTTTGAGGGCATGTCGAGGTCAACGTGAATCTTGCTTCGCTCCGCGAACCCGTCGATGTACCACCGGATGGCCGATTCCAGGCCAGCCTCGTCCAATAAGGGAGGGTGAAGGAGATGCGACATGGTGCGAATTTCTTTCGAGACTTGTTGCAACAGGTTCAAGTTTTCTTCCGCGGATGCCCGGACGGCTTCGCTGAGCTTTTCCTTTTCCTCCAGCACCCGGGAAATGTTCATGCTGATGGCTGCCAGGAGTTGCCCAACGCTATCATGTAGCTCGCGAGCAAGGCGCCTGCGTTCTTCGTCTTGCATCTGAAGCAGCCGAGCGGAAAGGTCGCGAACGATCCCTTGCTGCTTGACCAGTTCATCATTCTTTCGTTGCAGTTCCGTGGTTCTCTCCAAAACTCGCTGTTCCAGGTTGTCGTGCGCACTCCGAAGCTTAGCTTCCGTTTGTTTCCGCTCCGTGATGTCACGTCCAACCGTCGAAACGCCGACGACCCTCCCTGTCGAGTCTTCCACGGGAGCCAAAGTCAGTGAGACATCCAATCTCTGCCCGGTCTTCGTCACCCGCACCGTTTCGAACCCGGCTATATAAGCGCCCTCTCTCAGGCGATGCAGTATACGAGCCTCTTCATCCTGCAGCTGCGCCGGAACGATAATCGTAACCGGGCGGCCAATGACTTCCTCGGCACTCCATCCGAAGAGGCGCTGAGCACCCCGGTTCCAGCTCACGATGATTCCGTCGAGATTTTTGGAGAGGATGGCGTCTTCCGAAGAATCAACAATAGCGGCGAGCCGGAATCGGGAGGCGGATGCCCGTCTATTCGATTCACCCAGAGCGATAATGCAGGCAGAGAAGCACAAGAATCCCAGCATCCCGAAAAACTGGGTCCGATCTTTGAAGGCAAAGGAGTGCGCTGGCGGCAAGAACCAGAACCACACTCCGAGTGTGCTGATGAGTGTGGAAGCGATCGACGGCCCCAAACCGCAATACCACGCGGAGAAGACCACAGCAAGCCAAACCGTGTGGTATGGATTCGCTTCCCCGAGCAGGGGTACAAGCAAATATCTCAAGTAAAGGGCTGCAAGGCTGGCGAGAATTGCGTTAGCGTAGCGCATTAGACCATCACTCGCAATGCGCATGATGGTAAATTCTCCCGAATCTCGTAAAGGGACGACCTTGGAGCGTCAAAGCTACTATAGTCCGAACCTCGTGTCACGACAATGTGGCTGGCATCGACACGAAGTTGCCTGGGCGGTCCCACGTGGATACCTGAACATTTTCGACCAGTTACCTGATTCACCTGATCGACCCTGAAACTCGGGACGAATAGATTAAGCCTTGATATGGCTTGCCTGTTGCTGATTCTTTTTGTGGCTTTCCCTCGCATAGCGTTGCTTCTTGTGTTTTTCTTTTCGCACTACTTGGAGCGTGCGTATCACGGGTTGCTTTTGCCTTTGCTTGGTTTTCTATTCTTACCTTTGACCACGCTGGCCTATGCCTGGATGGTGAACAGTGGACTGCCGACAACCGGATTTAATTTGCTGATCCTGGTCGTTACCGTGGTGATCGATTTGAGCAGTCTGAGCGGCGGCGAATATCACCGCCGGACGCGGTGGGCCAGGGCCAGCTGAGCAGTCGAGACACCCGTATCTTTATTGGGAATTGAGGAGGTAACATGCCGGAGAAGGACGTCATTGAGAAAGCTCGACATGATGCCGAGCAAGGAAAATCAGCCAGCACGCAGGCCGGTGAGTTTGTCCGTGAAGAGATGCATCACATTCGCGAAGGAAAGCATGGCGCTCAATCGCCACAGCAGGCGATTGCGATTGGGCTATCCAAGGCGCGGCGCGCCGGAGTGAAGTTGCCAGTTCCCAAGAGAGGCAAAGCCTCCTCGAGGACGCAAGCGCAAGCCAAACGCGATCTGCAGAAAGGAAAGCACTCTAGCCGGAGACCGTCAAGAGTGCGTTCGAGGGCAATCTTCGCCGCACTCAAACGGGAAGGAAGGGCCGCGGCCTCAAGGAGTAGTCTCTCCAGATACGCTCAAACCGTCGCGCGAAGGCGCGGAAGGCGGTGTCGCCACCAATCGGCTATGAAGGCCATTCGAACCAAGGGTAAAGCGGGTTTGCGGCGCGCTGCGCGTAAGGCCGCTCGGACTCGGCGCGCAACCTAGCAATTGATACCGGCAGCGAATGTCGGCCGCGGAGGTCGGTTCTTCTCACTCCGCCTCCCTGGTGTGAGACGGCAACTGTGAGGAAAGCGTCGGGGGCTCGATCTGAATGGTCGCCACGAGGAGCGACCCTGAACCGGTATTACGAAACTGCAGCGTGCCGCCGAACTCTTTTACACGCTGCCTCATTCCGGAAATGCCGATGCCAATGCTGTCGGATCGGAATTCCGAAATTTGATCCGAGACACCTGATCCGTCATCGCTGACGGAGCAGGTGACGCGCCCGTCCTCATTCACAACGCTTACCCAGGCTCTACGTGCCCCAGAATGCCGAAAAACATTAGTGAGAGCCTCCTGAACGATCCGAAACACCGTTCTCTCGACCTCCGGGGTGAGGCGAGGAAATTCTTTAGGCTGCAGATCCAAAGAAAGCGCAATGCCACTGCGCTCGGAAAGTCCATCGAGATACCACTGGATCGCCGAGGGGAGACCTACTTCATCGAGCATTGGTGGATGCAGAAGATAAGACGTGCTTCGGATTTGCTGGATCGCGTTATCCATGATGGTACAGACATCGATAATGGACTGACGCACCGGCTTCGTAAATGAGTCTTGCTGAGCAAGGCTGTCAAGGACCATTTTTGCCGCGACAAGATCCTGCCCAAGGCCGTCGTGTAATTCACGGGCGATACGGCGTCGCTCGTCGTCCTGGGCGACAATCAGGCTGGCGGAAAGCCTGCGCAACTCTTTGTTGAGGGCTTCGAGCTGTCGTGCTCTGCGATGCAGTTCCGCAAACACGCTGACTTTCGCCCGCAACAGTTGCGGATTTATGGGAACAGATATGTAGTCAACGGCCCCGCGCTGATACGCCTTGATGCGATCGAAGTCGGACAGGTGGACGGCGGAAATGAAAATGATCGCTACCTGTTGAAACCGGGGGTGTTGCTGGATCATATCAGCCAGTTCGAAGCCGTCGAGATCCGGCATGCTCACGTCCATAAGCACCACGGCAATCTCGTTCTTGAGCAGTGCTTCGAGAGCTTCCCTGCCAGAGTTCGCTTTGATCAGGTTTTCGCCCAACTCGGCGAGGATGGCCTCATAGCTCAGCAGTTTGGCCGGCTGATCATCGACCATGAGGATGTTGACCTTGTCGTCTGCGCTCATGCTTATCGTCCAATCGCAGGTCAATTGATTTATCTGTGCAGCCACATTCTCAGGACAGAAAGCAACTGCTCGGTATTTACGGGTTTCGCCAGATAATCTGAAGCTCCTGCCTCCAGGCACTTCTCGCGATCTCCTTTCATCGCTTTTGCTGTCAGTGCGACGAGGGGCAAGCGCCGGAAGGTAGGATTCTGACGAATGACTTGCATGGTCTCAAATCCGTCCATCTCAGGCATCATGATATCGATCAAGGCAATCGCGACGTCCGGAGTCGATTCGAGGGTTGCAATCGCCTCGCGGCCGGTGCCGGCAGTCAAGACCGTAATGCCGCGGCGCTCCAGAACGCTGCTAAGGGCAAAGATGTTCCGTACGTCGTCGTCGACCACCAGGACCTTCTTCCCCACAAGGGCTTCGTCGGAACGATGCAGGCGGTCGAGCATCTTTTGCTTTTCGGGCGGCAGGTCAGCGACGACACGATGCAAGAACAAGGCCGTTTCGTCCAGCAGCCGCTCCGGTGATTCAACGCCTTTGACGACAACACTGCGTGCCAGGGTGCGGAGCCGGGCATCTTCTTCTGGCGATAACTCCTTTCCAGTGAAGACGACCACGGGCAGGTCAGAGAGGGAAGGATTGTCACGGACGGACTCGAGCACGTCGAAGCCCGACATATCGGGCAGGCGGAGATCAAGCACGACACAATCGAACTGTTGATCCCCGACAAAGCGGAGAGCATCCGACCCCGTCGCGACTGTGGTGAGGTCAACGTCGTCATAAGCAAGCAACTGCCGGACGGTGAACTGCTCGGCAGGGTCGTCTTCGACGATTAGCAGCTTCTTTCTGCGAGGTGAAGCGTATTCCTTAATGCGTTCGAGAGCAGAGCGAATGGCATCCGGAGAAGTGGGCTTGGTCAGAAATGCGAATGCGCCGCGGGCAAGACCATGCTGCCTGTCCTCGTCGAGCGTGAGCATCTGAACCGGAATGTGTCTGGTGGCTGGGTCCTGTTTCAGATGGTTAAGAACCGTCCAACCGAGCATGTCGGGCAGAAAAACGTCCAGAGAAATGGCTGTCGGATGACACTCGCGCGCCAAAGAGAGAGCCTCGGTCCCGTTTGAGGCCACCAGCACCTTGAAGCCGTCGTCTCGAGCCAGGTCCTGCAACACTCGAGCGTAGTGTTGGTCATCCTCCACGATAAGGAGAACCGAATCGTCGGGTTGCAAGTTTTTCCGATCGTCCGAAATTTGCTCAGCACGACCCTCCGAGATGCTAGCGGCGGATAGCGGGAGAGGCCCAAATGAGGATGTTTTGCCGCTTCTTGTTGGTGCGACTGTCGCGGCGGGACCGACGTACCTTTGCGGAAGGTAAAGCGTGAAAACGCTTCCTTTGCCGGGAGCACTCCGCAAATGGATCTTTCCGCCTAGCAGGCTTGCCAGCTCGCGGCTGATAGCCAAACCAAGGCCGGTGCCGCCGAATTTTCGACTCGTTCCGGCATCCGCCTGCTGGAACGCCTCAAAGATGATGCGTTGCTTTTCAACTGGAATGCCGATACCGGTATCCGACACCTCAAAGGCGACCGCGGGTCCCTCGCCGAGGACAGGGGAACCGTCGTTGCACCCGGCTGCCACTGTCGATACGGACAATCGCACGTTTCCTTGTTCCGTGAATTTGAAGGCGTTTGACAGAAGATTCTTCAGCACCTGCTGAAGGCGCTTTGAGTCGGTCACCAGACTGCGAGGCAGCCGGGTATCCAGGTGGACTTCAAAGGCAAGCTTCCGGTTCTCTGCTTCGTGACGGAAGGGACGCGCAACCATTTCCAGGAGCGTGCTGAAGAAGACTTCCTCCGCCTCTACCGAGACTGTACCGGATTCGATTTTGGAGAGATCGAGAATATCGCTGATGAGATTAAGCAAGTCGGTACCCGCTCCGTGAATCGTGCGAGCAAATTCAACCTGTTTGTGCGTCAGGTTGCCATCCGCGTTTTCACCGAGTTGCTGTCCGAGCACCAGGATGCTGTTGAGCGGCGTGCGCAGCTCGTGCGACATGTTGGCCAGAAATTCGGACTTATACTTGGAGGTAAGAGCCAATTCCTTGGCCTTGTCTTCCACGGCGCGGCGGGCCTGCTCGATTTCCTCGTTCTTGCGCTCCACTTCCGCATTCTGCTCGGCAAGCTGTTGTGCTTTCAGGCCAAGCTGCTCGTTGGTTTGCTGCAATTCCCTTTGCTGTGCCTGCAGTTCGGCCGCAAGCTGCTGGGACTGTTTCAGGAATCCTTCGGTCTGCATCGTGGCTTCAATGCTGTTAAGGACGATCCCGATGCTGGCCGTTAGTTGCTCGAGGAATGCCATTTGAGAGGCCGTGAATATGCCGAGCGAGGCTAGTTCGATAACGGCCTTGACCCGATCTTCGAACAGCACCGGCAACACGACGACACTTCGCGGGATGGCCTCAAACAAGCCGGAACGGATCGGCACCGTTTCAGGCGGCAAGTCGACGATCAGAAGCCTTCTTTTCTCCGCGGCGCACTGGCCGATAAGACCTTCGCCGACGTTCAGGTCTTGTCGGTGGCCTTCCTGGCCGTTATTGGCAAAAGCGGAAAGCAACACGAGGCGGCCGGCGTCTTCGGTCTCCATGCGGTAAATCACGCCCTGTTGGGCGTTCACGAGGGGGGCTAACTCCGAGAGCAATAACCGGCCAACGGTTGCCAGATCCCGCTGTCCCTGCAGCATTCCGGTGAACCGCGCGAGATTGGTCTTGAGCCAGTCTTGCTCGGTGTTGCGGTCGGTGGTCAGGCGCAGATTGTTAATCATTGTGTTGATGTTGTCTTTGAGCTGAGCCACTTCGCCACGAGCTTCAACTTGAATCGAGCGCGTGAGGTCGCCTTTGGTCACGGCTGTCGCAACCTCCGCGATCGCGCGAACCTGGTTTGTCAGGTTGTCGGCGAGCAGGTTGACATTGCCCGTTAGATCCTTCCACGTGCCTGCCACACCCGGGACATTTGCCTGTCCGCCGAGCCGGCCCTCGGAACCCACTTCACGCGCCACCCGCGTCACTTCCGACGCGAATGACCGCAGTTGGTCTACCATCGTGTTGATCGTTTCTTTGAGCAGGAGGATCTCACCGCTGACGTTGACCGTGATTTTCTTCGAAAGGTCGCCACTCGCGATTGCGGTGGACACATCGGCAATGTTGCGAACTTGAGCGGTCAGGTTGCTGGCCATCGAGTTAACCGAGTCGGTTAGATCCTTCCACGTCCCGGCGATGCCCGGCACCAACGCCTGGCCGCCTAACTTCCCGTCCGTTCCGACTTCGCGCGCCACGCGAGTGACTTCCGAGGCAAATGACCGCAACTGGTCCACCATCGTGTTGATGGTGTCTTTCAACTCGAGGATTTCGCCCTTTACATCGACTGTAATCTTGCGCGACAGATCGCCGCGTGCCACGGCGGTTGCGACCTCAGCGACATTACGAACCTGCCCAGTCAGGTTGCTGGCCATGAAGTTCACGCTGTCCGTCAAGTCCTTCCAGGTACCGGCGACGCCGAGAACCTGCGCTTGTCCGCCGAGCTTGCCTTCGGTGCCCACTTCACGAGCAACTCGCGTGACCTCGGCCGCGAAGGCATTCAACTGGTCCACCATCGTGTTGATCGTATTTTTTAATTCCAGGATTTCGCCCTTTACGTCCACGGTGATTTTGCGGGACAAGTCCCCGCGAGCGATGGCCGTTGACACTTCGGCGATGTTTCGTACCTGGCCGGTTAGGTTGCCAGCCATGGAATTTACGGAATCAGTCAAGTCCTTCCAGGTGCCCGCAACACCAGGCACATTGGCTTGTCCGCCGAGACGGCCTTCCGTGCCCACTTCGCGGGCTACCCGCGTTACCTCTCCGGCGAAACGGTTGAGCTGATCCACCATGGTATTGAGCGTTTCTTTGAGCTGCAGGATCTCGCCGCGCACATCCACGGTAATTTTCTTTGACAAGTCACCGGTGGCGATGGCGGTCGCAACCTCCGCAATATTACGAACCTGGCCGGTCAAGTTGCTGGCCATGAAGTTCACGCTGTCCGTCAAGTCTTTCCAGATTCCTGCCATGCCGGGGACATTTGCTTGTCCGCCGAGCTTACCTTCCGTGCCCACTTCGCGAGCGACGCGCGTGACTTCGCCCGCGAAGGCGTTGAGCTGGTCCACCATGGTGTTCATGGTGTTCTTCAGCTCGAGGATTTCACCCTTCACGTCCACCGCGATCTTGCGCGACAAATCGCCGCGCGCCACGGCCGTCGTTACCTCCGCGATATTGCGCACCTGCGCCGTGAGGTTGCCGGCCATCGCGTTCACCGAGTCTGTCAGATCCTTCCAGGTTCCGGCGACGCCGGGCACAACCGCTTGCCCTCCGAGCTTTCCGTCCGTTCCAACCTCGCGAGCCACGCGCGTGACTTCCGAAGCGAATGAACGCAATTGATCGACCATCGTGTTGATGGCCTCTTTCAGTTGCAGGATTTCGCCGCGAACGTCGACGGTGATTTTTTTCGATAAATCGCCGGTCGCAATGGCGGTCGCAACCTCAGTTATGTTTCTTACCTGACCTGTCAGATTGCTTGCCATCGAGTTGACGGAGTCGGTCAGATCTTTCCAGGTTCCGGCCACACCGGGCACAACGGCCTGACCTCCGAGTTTTCCATCGGTCCCTACCTCACGAGCGACGCGCGTCACTTCCGCGGTAAATATGCCCAGCTGCTGGATCATCGTATTCACGATCGTGGCTGAACGCAGAAATTCGCCTTCCAACGGCCTTCCGTCCACATCGAGTCGGACCTTCTGCGTCAAATTCCCCTGCGCCACTGCACCAATAGCGCGAGTCACTTCCGTGGTTGGGCGCAACAGGTCTTCGACGAGCGTATTGACCGACACTTCCATTTCGCTCCAAGCGCCGCGCGACTGCGAAAATCGGGCATGCTCACGCGTCCGCCCTTCTTTGCCGACGGCCTTGCCGACCCGCTTCATTTCCTGTGCAATCTGCTGATTCGCGGAAACGATCTCATTGAACGTGTCGGCCACTTTCCCGGCGAGGCCGGTCCAATCACCCGGCAGTCGCACGGAAAAATCTCCGTCGCGCATTGTCTGCAGACCTGCCAGAATAAGCGCCAGGTTGGCTTCGGAAACCAAAATCTGACCGTTACCCTTCAACTGTGCGTTAGCCATCTGATCCGCGTTCCGTGCTGTTACGTCCGGTGCATCCATACCTACCTCCGAAGGAATCTACCAGTGCTCAACTTGCCAGTAGCGAAGGATCCGTCGTGAATCTCTCGCGGTCATGGAGGATTCCTGCAAATGCCCAGTCATTTAGTCTTCTGTCGCAGCAGGTCAATGACTTAAGCAGACCGAAACGAACTGCCAAATCGGCGATTGGAAGGTAATTTTATGCAGAACTGGGCTTAGTACCATACAGGAAACTACTGATATCCCCCCAAGAAAGCCCTGTAGGCGGAGGTTCTCGCCCTACTAAAGATCATGCAGTTGCGGTCGACCTACGACCGCTCGTGCGATCGTGGACCTCACTGCTCTTCGACCAGATCTTGCGAAGCTCTTCGGCCCGTCGAATGATTCGGTCGATCACCTCATGAGACGTGTGGCTGGTACGCAGTTCGACCGACGAGCCGACGGTAGGAGGAATTTCCATCTTCTCCAGTTTTTCGAAAATGGCCTTCATAGCGCGAGCCGGATTCCGCAGAAACTCCGAACTGCGAATGTGCGCGAACGTCCAACCCATGCGCTCCAGTACCGATTGCCGCTCCATATCGTCTGAAAGCTTCTCGAGCGGTCGATAACGGTCCCCGTCGCACTCGATAGCCAATCGATTACCATCACCCTCGACGACCAAATCCAGACGGAACGTTCCAATCCTCCAGTGCGGCGAAACTCGATATCTCCCCGCCTCGAGCCGCTTCATCACCTCGCGTTCGAAATTAGATTGCGGGCGCCTTTCCTTCTCTTCGAGGGCACTCATCAGACGTGTGGGGTCTTCGGCATGCTCGATCAGTTGCCGGCGGAGGTCGTCGGGTTTCAAGTCATTTTTCGGGCTGAGCGAATGAATGATCCACATCTGGTCGCGAGCGCGACTGGCCGCAACGTTGAAGCGCTGTTTGAATAGTTCCTGATCCCGCAGGGACAGCGAACCGTGCTCCGCCGTGTCCACCAGCGAGATGAAGACGACATCGCGCTCGTCCCCTTGGAACTGCGCGGCGTTTCCGCAGAGCACACGATGCAGTTCATAGCGGTCGGGTGAGACGTGCGCGCGGATCATGTTATCGATCTCGATGGCTTGCTCGTCCCCCACCAACGACACCACACCGAAACTCATGGGTTCACCCGCGTTGTTCTTCTTGTATTCCGGCTGCTCCAGCGCAGCAGCCATCAGCGAAGCCACCGCCAGCGATTCCTGGCGGTTGATCTTGCCATCACGGCTGGACGCCGAAACGCGATGCGCAATTGTGTGCGGGTGCAGATGAACACGGCTTGCGTCGCGTAAAGGCCTGATCCGTCCATCGTAGGAAATCATATTGCTGAACTGAATGATCTCCGGCACACAACGGAAATGTTCGACAAGGCAAGTCGTTCCGCCAAACGATTGTCGGGCGAGATCGTAGATGGACATTTGCCCGTCGTAAAGGTCGGCGTTCGGGATGTCTCGCAGGTATTGGAAAATGAGGTTCTGGATCACTCCCAGGTCCTGACCGACCGCGGACGGGCTGACTTGCTCATGGTCGCCCACCACGAGCGCGGTCTTCCCCAAATAGAGGGCGACCAACGCCATCACATCGCTTTGGCTCGCTTCGTCGATGATCACGACGTCGAATCGGGTTGTACGTGGATCGAAATTTTCGACCACGCGCGACAGCGGCATAACCCAGACAGGAACCGCGCCCCGACACTCGCTCATCTTTCTTGCAGCTTCGGCGCGCAACAGGGAAACCCGGATTCCGTGCCCTTTTCCGATGCGGCGGATGGTGTCAAGCCACCCGACCAGCGCCTGGCGTTGCCGAGACGACGTGCGCTGCGCTTGCGAGGACCACGAACGTTTGTCGATCAGTTCTATGGTGACGCGCCGCAGTTGCTCCCACAGTTTTTCGCTCTTGGATTGCAGAACTTCCAGAGAGACGCTGCCGCGGCGATCGAGTTCATCATTGAGCTGCCGCCAGGTCCAGGCCGAAGCGGCGTCGTGTGGCGGCTCGCTGCGCCCGTGCACTCCGCTGCGATTGCGAATCGCGCCGGCCCAGGCAGGCGCAGCGCTCTCGAGTTTAGCCAGCAAGGTGCGTCGCAGCTCCAGGTCCGCTTGCTTGCTCTTCAGTTCAAGCAAGCGCTCGTACGCTTCCCGATATCGGCTGGGATCCTCTTCGCTCACCGCCGTCAGGAGATGGCCGGTCACCTTGGACGCCTTGGCCACGCGCGAGGCGAGCTTCAGCTGTGTTTTTAGTTCGCGAAGCTCCTCCTCTAGTTGCAAGAGCCTTAACTTCTTGAACCTTGAGTCAAAGACAGGTTGCAAACCGTCCGTCACCGCCTTCCCGATACGCTTCAACTCTCCATCACGGCCGATGACGGCAGGTTGCTCTGCAAGTAATTTTCCCCACCGGAAACCAACGTCGGACATGCGTTGTTCTAGAGGACCCCAGGTACGGTCCTGCCAGCCTAAGCAATCCTCGATTGAATAACAGTATTGCATCAGCGTTTTCTCAAGTTCCTCACCCATTTCCTTCGAGGGCGGAGCACCCAGCGGCGCCATTTGCCTGTCCCATCGCGCGCTCAAATCTCGCCGAATCGCTTGGAGATGGAAGAGCCGGCGCAACGCATAAAAATGCTCCAGAAGGCGCGGGCGGGCCTGGTTCACCTTGGTCTGTTCCAGGAATTGGCTCCAAGACTTGTGGGCAAATAGAGTGATTGAGCCCAATTTCCCGCCATCCTCAAGATGCGCGATGATTTCACCGGCAACCCGTTCCTGTTCTTCCGCCGAACTGTCAGCGGATCCCTCGGGGCCAAATTTGAGGAAGGATTCCTGAGCATTTGCCGCTTCCCGATGAACCAACCGCACGAGTGCGACCAGTTGGTCCCAAGGCTGGCGGTGCACGTCCCCATATTTGCCGGCGTAGACCGCCGCTAGCTTCCACTTCTCTCGGCCCGAAAGAGGCTCGACGGCCTGTGTGAGAGCCAAGGCCAACCCTTCTATTTCTCCAGGCGAACATGCCGGCGCATGGCCTTCCCACAAGTCGGACCGCACCTCCAGGTCCTCCATGCAGAGCCGGTTGCGCTCGCTTATGCTGGCTTCGAATTCCTCCGCTCTTGGCAGCGAGTAAAGATCGGGAAGATGACCGGAGAGTTCATTCTCATCTTCGCGCGAAATCGAAACACCCGTGCGATAGAGGTCGGCCAGTTCACCGGGAGAAAGCGGCAGTGGCGCAACCGCCGCCACGGGACCTGGAATCCAGCCGTGCGTATCTTTGTCTTGTATAATTTGACGGGCGGCATCGGCAGGCGCCCAGGATTTTCCGCCAATTACGATATCTCGATATTCGTCCGCACGCGCCTCCATCAGTTGCTTGCGGATCTCCTCGAGCCTACTCAGAATATCGGAGCGCTCGGATTGCAATCTCCTTGCCTCCATTTCCAGGGAGCCTGCGTCTGCTCTCGACAACCGTTCCGCGATCGATCCGACTGCGCTTTCCAGTTGCTTGCGACTGTCCAAGTCACTCTCGAGCACACTCACACACAAGGGACGTAACTCTGGAACGATATGATGACGCACCATGCGAAGGGCTTTTGTTGCATGGCTTGTGACCAAAACGCTCTTGCCCTGTGCAAGCAGATGGCCAACCAGGTTTCCAATGGTGTGCGTTTTTCCAGTCCCCGGGGGGCCTTGCACCAAAACGCCTCCGTGTTCCTCGAGTTGCTGGCCGATTCGGATCTGCTCCGGGTTGGCCGCTTTGCTAAGCAGCACCTGGCTATCCGATGGGGCGGGCCCGATCCGAGGCGGATTCGAGTCTCCTAAATCCGGATTGGGCAGCTCCTCGCCAACAATGTTCAGGAGGGACCAGGGCAGATCTTCCCGCGTACGGAGATCCGCCAGAATACCTTCGATCGCGGCGGCAAACCCTAGTGTCCGCCCGCGCAGAAATAAAACCGGATCTCGTCCGATGCACGGATCGCTCGCTTCCTTTTCCGGAGCGCCATCCTCAAAAAACTCCCCACGTGCTGACAACTGCACCACCAGGCGCTTCAGGAAGCCGGATGTCGCACCATTAACGAGTGGATGAAATCCACATTCCTCCAATTCCTCGCGGCATCGGCCAATCGCCCGGCCATCCACGTCGCTCATGGATTGAAGCAGTGCGGAGTAAAGCTCAACCGGATAGTCCGCTTCGGAAATCGTGAATTCCGGGACCGATGCATCAAACTGCAGTTGGAGCCGCTGGAGGAGCATTGGATGATAGATGCTGCCCTCCGCGCGGCGCCAGCTCAATATGCCGTCACCAAGGACGAGCTCCACTCGTTCCCCTTCCCGGTCGATTCGGCCGTAGAGCGCATAAAGAGACTCGAAGAGATTCATGGCGGCGCGGGCAGGCCTTTCGGTGCGCACCCACTCGCTCCGCAGAAGCTTCCAACGCTCAAGCCTCGCCATCCTGGCCGGATCGTCGGCGAATCTTACGAAGCTCGGCGCTGCCCCTTCGACGGACTCCTCCATCATTTCTTCGAAAATGACGGGCCGTGCAGGATCGTCCCAGCCGTCTTCCAGCCAAGCGGCGATCTCGTCAGGTGGCTCCGGCGCTCGAGTTAACCGTGGCCGCTGCACTCTCAAAACGTAACAGCTCGAACTTCCCATCTCCGGCTTCCGACTATCTCCGTTCTTGCTCTTTGCGGTAGACTTCGCAGTTCCGCGTTGAACGGAAAGATGGTCCGGAAGATCGCGCAGCCGCAAACTCCAGGGCTGCTCGTGAATCTGCCGTTTCGCAGGATTCCGGTGCTGGTTTAGGGCCTCCAGATAACGGAAGACGCGTGTGAGTTTTTCGCGGGCAACGCGCAGTTTCTCGGCATCCATAGGCTTGCCGCCTTTTCTTACACGTTTAGTAGAGCTGAGGGCGGGTAGCGGAGACTTCAGAATACCAGCGTCTGACGGGGAGCCTCAATGGTACGCCAATAGTACTTGCTGGCGCAGGAGAAATTCGCTTTTTCCATGCAACTCCCGAGCAGGTAACTCGAGGCCAAAACAATCGCTGTGTTGTCCTGCGGTTGGCGGTTCAAGTTTCCAGCTTGTAGATTCTCTCCATTAAACGCCATTTTTCCCCCTGCTTGGCGTCCGGTAACGCTTGCTGAAAGGTCCACATGAGTTTTTCCCATTCCTGGACCTTTGGATTCTTGCGGTCAGCCTCCGCTTTTTCTTCGAACGAGAAGCTATCGTTGACCTCCATGATCATGAACAGACGCGTTCCGATTAGATAGATCTCCATATCCAACACGCCGGCGTTTTTGATGCTTTCGGTAATCTCCGGCCAAATCTTCTGATGATAGTGTTTGTAGGCGGCAATTGAAGCGGAATCGTTCCTCAAGTCGAGGGTAAGACAGTACCGGGTGCTCATGCCAGCGCGCCCCGGTTGTTCGGTGGCAAACACTCCAGGCGCAGCGCACCACTGGGTTTGTAACCACTCAACCCAAAGTAGAGTATGAAGATATAGCAGAGCAGCGGAACAGCGAAAGCTCTTTGAATGCTCGAGGCGTCGGAGATCCTCCCCATGATTGGGGGGAAAAACGCTCCCCCAATGATTGCCATTACCAACAGCGAGGAACCGCGCTTCGTGAGCGGGCCGAGGTTCTTGATGCTGAGCGCGAAAATCGTCGGAAACATGATGGAATGGAAAAATCCGATGAGCACGACGGCGTAAACGGGGACAAGGCCGGAAGCGAGGCAGGCTACGATCGCACACAAAAGCGAGGCGGCAGCGAAAAGGGAGAGCAATCGCGGTGCTGCAATCTTCTTCATCATTGCCGAGCCGATGAAGCGACCGGCCATGAAGCCGCTTTGATGGAGCAGCAGATATAGAGCGGCCATTTTCGCCGGTGTCCCAGGCACGGAAAACTGGGCATAGCGGATGACAAAGCTGGCCACGCCTACCTGCGCCCCCACGTAGAAAAATTGAGCGATGACACCTCTCACCAGGTGAGCGTGTGAGAATACGCTGCCGGAACTCGGTCCGGCACCCATAGCACCTGACACGGGGGCAGGATCACGCACGTCCGGGAGATGAGCGAATTGGATGAGTACACCGACAACAACAAAGATTCCAGCCATGATCGCGTACGGGCCCTTTACGCTGTTGGCGTCCGCCGTGCGATAGGCATCGAGTTGTGCCGCGCTCATCGCTGCAATCTGGGACGGCGGGTATTCCGTTCCACTCAGAATAAAGGCTCGACCAACAAGGGGAGAAAGCACGGCACCGACAGCGTTGAAAGCTTGGGCAAAATTCAGCCGGCGCTCTGCGCTTGCCGGCGGGCCAAGAATCGTGACGTACGGATTCGCGGCAACCTCCAGGAAGCTTTGGCCACAAGCCATTACGAACAACGCGAAAAGGAAGAATTCATAGAGGCGAGAAGAGGCAGCGGGAATAAAAAGCAATGCACCCACGGCACAGAGCGACAGGCCCGCAAGAATGCCTTTCTTGTAACCGACTGATTCCATCACGCGGCCCGCGGGAAAAGCTGCCAAGAAATAACCTCCAAAGAACGCAACCTGAATAAAAGAAGATTGAAAATCCGTTAACCCGAAGGCCTTCTTCAGGTGGGGAATCAGGATGTCGTTCAGATTGACACCGAAGGCCCACAGAAAGAAAAGTGTGGTAATCAGAACGAAGGGAACAAGAAGACGGCGCTCCGTAACGGGATTGGACTGGCTATTGCCTGCCACGATCCGCGCTGGAACTGTCATTCGCAAATCCTCTCAGGTGAGTGCTCGGTCGAGATGCGTATAACCAGCGTCCACGAAAATATGCTGCCCGGTTACGTGACTGGCTCTCGCCGAAAGAAGGAACACGACCATATCAGCAATCTCTTCGGGTTTGGTCATGCGTTTGCCTAGAGGAATTTTCGAGATGATGCGCGCGAGCTTTTCCTCGGGGTCGGGGAAGCTGGAGATCCATTGTTGATAAAGCGGAGTTGCGACTTCGGCCGGAACCACCGCGTTTACGCGAATCCCGTGTGTCAGGAGTTCTGCAGCCCATTCCCGCGTCAGGCCCAGAATGGCCGCTTTCGCTGCGACGTAACCGGACGTTCCTCCCTGCCCGGTCACAGCAGTCTTTGAACTAATGTTGACAATGGCCCCCCGGGCTTTTCTTAACGAATCCAAAGCGTGGTGAGCCATTGAATAGTAATGGACCAGGTTCAGCTGCAGCGAAGCCACAAACTTCTCCGGTGAGCCTTTTTCGAGGCTGACGTTGTCGTTGGCACCGATATTATTCACCAGCGCGTCGAGGCGATTGAACCTCTGCAAGGTTTGCTCGACGGTCTTGCTGCAAGTCTCCGGCGCGGTGATCTCGCCGAAAAGGAACTCACACTCCGCGCCGGAAGCACGCAACTCGGAAAGCAATTCTTCGCCCGCTTCCGCATCGTGATCCAGAAACACGGGAATCGCGCCTTCGGCAGCGCTGGCTCGCACGACTGCAGCACCGATGCCCTTTGCGCCGCCCGTCACCAGAATCACTCTTCCTTTTAGTTGAAGGTCCACCCGTCCGCCGCCACTCGCGTTGTTTAAAGAGAAATTCCTCGCTTCCACGGAATAAAATCTTCCTGGCCCTTTGCTTCCGCTTTCGTCCGAATCTCCCCACTGCCCACTCGAAGTACGAATTCGAGCACCTCTTCGCCCATTCGCTCGACGGTTTTTTCGCCAGAAATGATCCCACCGGTATCAATATCAATGATGTCCGGCATGCGTTGTGCCAGGGCCGAATTCGTCGAAAGCTTGATCACCGGAGTGACAGGATTGCCCGTGGGAGTTCCCAGGCCAGTGGTAAACAGAACTACGTTTGCCCCCGCCCCCACTTGCGCTGTCACGCATTCGACGTCGTTGCCGGGTGTGCACTGCAGGTTCAAGCCCGGCCGGGTCGAATACTCCGGGTAATCCAGCACCGCTGCCACGGGGGAGGTCCCGCCCTTTTTGGCGGCCCCCGCGGATTTCATCGCGTCCGTCAGCAAGCCGTCACTAATATTGCCGGGACTGGGATTCATCTCGAAGCCGGAGCCAACGGCTCGAGCCCGCGCGCCATAACTTTTCATCAAATGAACAAAGCGGTCCGCCACTTCGTTGCTGGTGCTACGGTTAATGAGTTCCTGTTCCACGCCGCACAATTCCGGAAATTCGGAAAGCAGGGTGCGCCCGCCCAAGGCCACGAGAAGATCGGAAGTGCGCCCGATCGCCGGATTGGCGGAAATACCCGAAAAACCGTCTGAGCCTCCGCACTTCAACCCAACGCAGAGACCGGAAAGAGGGGCGCTGGTACGGCGGCACTCGTTGGCCTGCATCAATCCAAGAAACGTCAGTCGAATCGTCTCGGTCAACATGGCCGCTTCCGTACCGCTTTTCTGTTGCTCTACAATCACCAGCGGTTTGGCGAAATTCGGATCGCGCTTGCGTAATTCCTCGCGCAGGATGTCGATCTGGGCATGTTGGCAACCCAGACTAAGCACCGTCGCTCCGGCGACATTAGGGTGATGGATGTAGCCGGCGATCAATCCACACAGATTGTTGGAGTCCTCACGCGTACCGCCGCAGCCACCCTCGTGCAGTAGGAAGCGAACCCCGTCCACGTGCTCGAAGACGCGGGAACGCCGGGCACTTCCGGTCGCCTCAGCCGGAACGTGAGTTCTGATCTCTTCCCCCCGCCCTTCTTTATAAAGGCGCGTCAACTCTTTGACCTGCTGACGGTAGATTTGTGGGGCGGAAAACCCGAGTTCTTCTTCGAAGGCCTGTTTCAGGACCGCGATATTGCGGTTCTCGCAAAAGACCAGCGCCACAACAATCCAATAGTTTCGGGTGCCGACTTGGCCATCGCTTCGCCGGTATCCGAAGAAATGTCGTCGCCGCCACCTCGAAATGTCCGGCGCCTTCCAAGACCACTCGGCAGAATTCACGCCAAATGGAGAGGCGTAGTGACAAGTATTTCTGGTGGTCAAAAGCTCGCCGCGGCATATGGGTTCGACCACTTTAGCCACAATTACGCCGTACATTTTCACGCTCGAGCCCGGGGCAAGATCCTCTACCGCGAATTTGTGTTTGGCCGGAACAGTTGATTTCAGCGCGTAGGTTTGCGATTCCAACAGAATCTGCTCGCCTTTGCGGAGATCGGTGAGGGCAACTAGCACGTTATCATGCGCGTCGAGTTTGAGAACCTTATCGGGCACGAGAAGAAGAGTCCGCTCCGGCTACACTGCAAGCACTTGGGACAGAATTCGCCCCGGAGAATTGTAGAACATTGCCGGCGATTCGTCCCGTTTAGCGCTCCTATTTTCCGCACGGCAATCGCCAGAATTTGGCTGCGTTACCACCGAGAACCGCTTCGCGTTCTTCGCTCCTGAACTTACTTAGGTAATCCTTTATAAGCCCCATCGCACGTTGATACGAAGCCGCCACGTTGCATACGGGCCAGTCCGAACCGATCATCAACCGGCCGGACCCGAAGCATTCGAACGCTATATCAAGATAGGGCTGGATATCCCCGGCCTTCCACCTGTGCCAGTCTGCTTCCGTAACCAGCCCAGACAACTTTGCGTAAACATTCGAGCAGGACGCAAGTTCGCGCACTCTCAGCGCCCAGAAGTCGATGGCGCCGCTCTTGATCGGGGGCTTCGCGAGATGGTCTAGCACAAAGCGCTGGCGCGGGAAGCGGCTCGCCAACTCGGTGGCGATCGGGAGATGTTTCGCGTAATCAGGATGTCATATGCGAGATTGAACTCTTCGAGTCGAGAGATTCCGCTCAGAAAATCGGGCCGCAACAAAAATTCGTCGGGCTCGCTCTGCGCGATGTGTCGGACACCCACGAGTTTTCGGTTCCCGGCGAATGATTCTAGCGTGGAACGCAGCCGCGGAGAACGGAGGTCGACCCAGCCCACAACGCCGAGGATAAAAGGATTTGCTTTCGCAAGTTCCAACAGCCAACGAGTCTCTTCGACGGTCTGCCGGACCTGGACCACCACGCTTCCATGAAATCCGTTCGCTTCAAGCAGCGGCCTCAGGTCACCGGGAAGAAAATCACACCGGATCGCACCCATTGCTTCATCGATCCAACCATACTCGTTCGGGTTGTACGTCCAAAAGTGCTGGTGAGCATCGATCCGCATATGCCGATGGTAAAGACCCCTCTCCGCACGCGCAAGAAGTCCCGCGACGGCTTCCGAGCTCCATTTTTCAGGATTTTCACCAAGCCGCCGTCACGTCGATGTATGGTGAGACAAATGTCGAACAAGCGAAAAGCCCCATTTTCTTTCTTTTTGTCTTTGCGGTTGGGGCCCTCGTACACGGTAAACCTGAGCAAGCGCCGCAAGAATCAGCTTCTGCTCAAGGCCGCAAACCTGCGGTCAATGAACCTGATACCACAGGTGCGTCCTGCCACGTCGACTTCGGGGAGGGCGAGATTGCCAACTGCTTATACCAAACCGCCACGAGACAACTCCTCGTAGCACCCGGGTTTGCGAAGTACGGCTTCGCAAATCGCATTGCAAGCCTGTCCGTCTTTCGGAGGGAGGCGGCACTGCCGTGCAGCCCTGCGCAAGTCAGAAATTCTCCGCCCAAGAATTTCTGTCAATTCAACCCCTGCGCAAGGCTGCACGGCAGTGCACGCCTGAGAGTGGTTGTCTTCTAGTATCAATCAATCCTGGATTGATACAACTGTCAAAAGTAACAGGCTTGAGCTTTCTGAGCGAATCGATCGAGGCTTAACGACCTCCTAACCGAAACTTAACTTCAACTTTACACTCGAGCAAATCTAAGGCTCTTCTTCGTTTGCTATAATCCCCGCTCCGCCCGAAGAGTGACCTTGTGCGGCGACAAGGATTTTGCCCGAGATGTGGCAGCACCAACGTGCGGCGTTCGCACAGGAGAGGCTTCTTGGAGCGCGCCCTTCTCCAACTTCTAGGCTTGCGACCATATCGCTGCCAGGACTGTGACGAACGATTTTTGCGCCGAGATTCGATGAGCGCAAACCCCACCACCGAACGGTCCCGCGCCCGCAGAAAACGCAGATCCTCTCGCAGCGAACGCGAATCTCACAGGAGCGCTTCACGTTGGTAGAGACCAAGAATGCTCTGGGGCAAAAGGCCTCCGCCGCGGTGGTTGAAAGTCTCAGTACCGGGCGTATGCATTCTCTCGGCCGGTCGATGGGTTCCATGCTGAATGCGGCCTGAGAGATCGCGTTCTCTATCGCTGGGATCTTCGCTGGGCCCCAGGTGCTTGCCGAACAGATCTTAACGAAATGGGTTCGTTGGCACGACTGGGACAAACCATCAGGACGGAAGTGATTGGAAAGCTCCATGGACGATTGATGGAGTTAGCGCGCGAGCGGGGCGTGGCGCAAGGGCGGAAGTAGCGTGCCGGAGTTGTGCCCTTTGTCGCGCACCGGCCCAACAACCAACTTGCCGGTCGTGTCCATCGACAAGTCAGGAGCCGGGATGTAGCCCTCGTGCGAGAAGGCATTGAGCCGGAAGCTGCGCGGGTAACTGTCGTTCAGGCAATCGAGACGAATTGTGTAGTACTTTACAAAAAGGTAGTTTCTAAGCTTTGAGTCATTTGCATGGTCCCATTTCAGCCGTCCGGCCGCTCCCGGTAACCACGTGCCGTCACAAGCGAAATTCCCGCTCGGTTGGCCTGCGCTATAGGTCATCTCCGCGTCGTGGATTTGTTTAAGAAGTCTGGGCACTGTCTTGGTCTCCACTCTTTGCCGCTGCATTGTTCTGGAGATTGGGCAAGAGAGCAGCGACGAGCAGAGCGCTTGCCACAGTGAAGAAGTAGACCGCCCGGGGAACTTGGGTACGCTGGAGGAGGATGCTAATGGTGCGCCCGATAATCGGAACTGGAAAACTAAACAAAAAAACCAACGGCAGCACGACCGGCCACATCGATTCAGCGGGTTGCAGCACGACGACCTCAATGAAGAAGACTGCGGTTGGACCTAGGCATAAACCGAATGTCGCGTCGAACTGCGCTACTTGGAATATCCCGGCAAGGCCAATCGCGGCTAGCAACACCGCCGCCACAAGGCCAGAGAGGAGACTTCATGCGGCATCTTGCTTCCCTCAGTTCGATATTCTTGCTCATAGCGTGCAACACGAATGCGGTCCCCCGAACTCAATCCAATGAATTGCGTACTGTTCAGGGCGCGGCATCCAAAGACACACCCTTGCAATTTCTGCTTAATGCGGCTGCCGCCGATTTCCATGCCCATCTCCCATCTCGTACCATTCATTTTCGGAAGGTCCACATCGGGCATGTTGTGACCCCAAACGGAGAAAAACAGTACATACTGTGCGGCCAGTTACAGACAGCGCGGGCAGAAGACAAGGCTGAATGGACGCCTTTCGTGACGATCAACACATCGGGCTACGAACAATGGCTTGGAGATCAAGCTGCGAGCTTCTGCAAGCGACCGTCAATCGTATGGGAGAAGGGGGATCGGTCGACCTCCTTGCAGAGCCGCTTTGATTCCCTACCATGAGCTGATTCGTGAGGCGGGAAGCGCATGCATGGGGACGAAGTCCTCACAAACGGGATTCCCGGCCATCACTTATCCCAGTATTCAGACGGATGGTTTTCTAAGCTCTCCCAGGAAGAGACTGCACGAAGTTCTTGATCCCCCAATTGTCCCGGCAAAACCAGGCCCGCCTATTTTTCAAGCAGGCTTTGCTTGTGAATTAGATCTAGTTGTTCAGCAGTCCAGTGACCGGAGAAATCGCCGTACTGCCCGAGCATCTCTCTGTTGTCGTACATCTTTTTCGTCAGATGAAAATACTTCACGTTGGCATACACGCCAGAATGGTCCCATGCTTTCTGTGCCTCCTTGTCGTGATACCGGAATTTGATGTTATCTGCGTAGTGCTCTACGTTTGCCCAACCCACCGCCGAGATGCCGACACGACGCGTTGAACGCAGAAAGAATTTACACCCAAGTTCCTCTCGCACTGGCGGCTTCAATTTATGCCAGAATGATCCCGACCAATCCGAGCGAACAAGCTCGGATTGGCGAGCGAACAAGAATCATGACTGACCCTGTTATTACATATCGCGGCGCGATTTATCCTTGGCATTGCGATCACATGGGCCACATGAACGTCATGTGGTATGTGGGAAAATTCGATGAGGCGACCTGGCACCTGCTGGCTTCCGCAGGATTGACGGGCAAACGCATGCGGGAAGAACGCATCGGGATGGTAGCCGTAGAGCAGCGCATCGAATATAAGCGCGAGCTGCTGGCTGGCGATCTGATCACAATTCGTTCGTGGTTTCAGGAGGTGCGCGAGAAGGCCCTTCTCTTTGTGCACGAAATGGCCAACGAGGAGACACAGGAGGTTGCCGCACGCACGTTTTTGACCGGCGTTTGCTTAGATACCAAGACCAGAAAAGCGAGAGCCCTGCCGGCGGACGTTCGAGAGCGCATTATGATGACACTCATTGAAGGAGCCCACGATCAAGAGTATGGCGGTCTCCGCAAGGAAGAAGCGCAGTAGGGGCTGAGCGGTTGTTACAATTGAGATCAGACTCGCCGTTCCTCTGGTTGTGCCCGATCGGCATTTCTTGCTGCTTGAGCTTGCGCGGATGCTCCACGAAAAAGTCCCATTCAGTTTTCGCTTGTGCAAATTACACACAACACACAAAGATAATTGGCGAAGGCGAGGGGAAGTCGAACCCAGACTTCCAACTTCTAGCCTCGGCGATTGACGGGAGCAGCTACGAATCAAAGCTTTGCAGGGAACATTTTGCAGCCACTTCCGTCTCAGTAGAATAGAAAAGCGCAGGCGTGCGCGAGAGGTGGTGCAGACATGACGCTTGAAGTGTTCGAGGGGTTTTGGGCGGACGTCCGTTTTGCTACGCGGAGCTTGTTGAAGACGCCCGGTTTTGTGGCCATCGTGGTGTTTTCTTTGGCCCTGGGAATCGCGGCCAACAGCACCATTTTCAGCGTTTTGAATACGCTGCTGTACCGCCCGTTGCCCTATCCGGATCCCGAAAAATTGGTGGCGATCTGGCAAACAGTGCCAGGACATCCGGATTGGCGGAATGCGCCACCGATTGCAGAGAACGTGGATTGGAACAAGCAGAGTCACGTTTTTGAAGGCATCGGGCTCCTCAGCCAGAACGATACAGCCAGTGTTTCCGGGATAGGCGAGCCGCGGCAGTTGCATGTGCAGTACCTGACGCCGAATCTCTTTGCGCTGCTGAGGGCGAAGCCAATCGTGGGTCGCATTTTCTCTGCATCGGAGTCCGGAGATAAGGCGCAAAGCGTGGTGGTTAGTCAGGAGTTCTGGAAGCGCGAACTCAATAGCGATCCGAGCGTACTGGGCAAGACGGTGACGATTGAGGGAGTAGTGTCGACGATCGTCGGCGTAATGCAGCCGCACTTTGCGCCTTTTTATGGGCAGAGCGTGGACTTGTGGATTCCCATCAATCCGGAAAGCGCCCGATATTCGGCGCGCATCGATCACTGGCTGATGCCAGTAGGAAGGCTGAAACCCGCCACTACATTGGCACAGGCGCAGACGGAGATGGACGTCGTGGCGCGGCGAATGGCGGAAGCGTATCCAGCAACGAACAAGGACGTTGGCGTGAAGGTGTTTCCACTGCACGAAGACTTGTATCGCTTTGCAGGTATGTACCTTTATCCTCTGTTTGGTGCGGTGGCATTTGTGCTGCTAATTGCCTGCGTCAATGTCGCGAACCTGCTGCAGTTTCGCACCGAGACGCGTCGTCGGGAGTATGGTTTGCGGGTGTCCCTTGGCGCGGGGCGTGGCCGCCTGGTGCGACAGTTACTCACGGAGAGCGGCCTACTAGCGTTAGTGGGAGGCGTGATCGGAGTCGCGTTGACCTTCGGTGGAATTCAGCTCCTGGTGGCGCTGGCAGGGGAATTCCCAAACTCGACCGAAGTCAACGTGGACGGCCGCGTGCTGCTGTTCACGCTGGGCATTTCTTTAGCGACGGCGATCCTGTTTGGACTGGCCCCGGCAATTCAGGCTTCGCGTCCCGATCTCCACGTCGTTTTGCGAGAAGGTGAGCGCAAGGCGACGACGGTATCGGGCCGCTGGGCGCGGCATTCGTTAGTGGCCGCGGAAATCGCGCTAGCTATGGTATTGCTGGTCAGTGCCGGACTGATGATCAACACCATGCTGCACCTGCAGCGGGTGAATCCGGGCTTCGATTACAACCATCTGCTAACGATGGACATTCAGCTCCCCGAAGGTGGCAAATATCTGGAAAGAGTCCCCGGTGGCGACATGGAAAAAACTCTGCCGGCAGTCACCGCTTTTTATCAGCGGGTGTTAGAGAAGTTACAGGGACACATGGGAATCGAATCGGTCGCTGTGATTGGGGCTTTACCCACGCGATGCTGCGCGGAGTTTTACTCGTTTTCGATCATCGGTCACGCGGCGCCGACGCCGGAAAATCGCCCGCAAGGGGGGTACAGCGAGGTCAGCGTCAACGTGTTTCACACGATGAAAATCCCACTGCTGAGGGGGCGCTATCTGGACGAGCATGATACGGAGAGCGCGCCGTGGGTCGTGGTGGTCAATGAAGCGTTGGTGCGCAAGTATTTCCCGAACGAAGATCCCATCGGCCAGCAAATCCTGCTGCGTTACGATCCGTACCCGGTTGATGAGACAAGCCCGAGGCAGATTGTCGGCGTAGTGGGCGATGTCAAACATTTTGGCGTGGGGCAGGAAACGCCTCCATTTGTGTACGCGCCGTTTGTGCAGCAGCCGGCGATTTTCCCCGGTGGAGCGGCACGTGCGCACCTGCACAAGGCCTTGGTGTTGCGCACCGGTTCGACGCCGTTCGCCGGTGCGGGCGATCTCGCGGCGGAAGTGAAGCGGGCGATCGAGGAAATTGATCCCAATCAGCCGGTGACAAATATCATGACCATGGAGAATATTATTGCGCTGTCGCTGGGGGATTGGCGCTTTTACATGCAACTTTTGGGGATTTTCGCTGGATTGGCTGTCTTGCTGGCTGCGACCGGAATCTATGGCGTGATGTCTTACTCGGTCAATGAGCGCACGCACGAAATTGGTGTGCGCATGGCCCTGGGAGCGCATCCCAAAGATGTGCTTTGCATGGTTGCCAAGTTGGCTCTAAAGCTGACGTCGATCGGCGTGGCCATCGGAGTCGCGCTGGCCGTTGGATTGGCGCGGCTGATTTCGACGTTTCTGTACGGAGTGAAGCCGACCGATCCGCTCACGTATGTCACTGTCGCGCTCGGCCTTGGCTTGGTGGCGATGCTGGCGTGCTACATACCCGCGCGTCGCGCGACGAAAGTCGATCCCCTGGTGGCGCTGCGCTACGAATAAATCTGCCGCCTTCGGCGAATCTCGTGCTCTAACGGCGTCGTTTGCCGCGCAAATCTTGGTTTCTAGGGGCCTCGAACCACAGATAATTCAGAAACAAATCGGAAAATCGCTGAGCCACCGATGACACCGTGCTCGAGACTTTTCCTGCCGGACTCAAAATCTCTAAACTCGGAACAACTGATTGATTATTTCGCAAAGAATGCAGAGTTCATCGACGCCTCAGGACAACGATGGAATCGCGAGGAACTGTCAAAGGGCTTCGATGCGCTTTTTCGCTCATTATGCGAAGAAAAACTTAAGTTACCTCGTTGAAACGACGCTACCGACAAAAGTGCTTTGTTTAAGGCCACTATTTTATGGGAGAACGCATTGCTAGCGAGGAGGCGCGTGTCTGGATACACCAAACGTGTGTCGTTCTTTTGGTCGAAGCGGTGAATTGGAAAATGTTCCTGCTGCAAGTGACGCCACTGCCCACCCCAATTTCCGCGCCTTAGATGTACCTCCGCACTTTGATAAGGTAGCCCCTGTAGCTGTCTCCAAATTTCTCGGTAAGGTACCTTTCTTCCGGCAATACTGCGATGAAATGCACAGTCAAGAGCGAAAATGCCGCTACCAGAGAGATCCAGAAATTGTTTAGGGCCAGCCCGAGACCGACTTGGATGCACGTCATCCCCAAATACATGGGATTCCTGGTGAACCGGTATGCTCCGCTCAGCACAAGCTCGGGAGACGGCTTCCACGGCGCCGGGTGCTGGCCGGTGCGCTGGAAGAGCTTCCACGCGTCGATATTCAGCCACAATCCGACGAGGACGACAGCCACTCCCGCCGTGCGTATGAAGAGACTGCCAGCCCCAATACTTAACGGCGCCACCGTGCGTTGGATGGCGACCCCGAAAAGGATGAAGACTAAATAAACAAGCGGAGGCGGAAATCTGACTTTGGCGCCGCCTTCACCGGACTCGAATTGACTCATAGTTGCATACTTTTCTGAGGCCATTGTACTAACAATGAGCCGGCGAAGTGAACGCGCCACCGGCAACTGTGACGAACGGAATCGCTGCAGACCGTTGTAGTCCGCAACAATTGTGTATTCCCGTCCCCTGCAAAGTCGACCTGGATTAGGCAACTCAACCGATAACCCCAGACACGCCACGGATTGGCAAGTGCGGTGGAACGTTTCACTCTCCCTCTATCACTATTGCTTTTCAGCGATAGAAGCACGGTCCCAAACCCAAAGTCACGGACAGTTTCTCGCTTGGTTAAGGAAGAACGTTCCAATGCGCTAGATAATCCGAGGGCTTACGCTTCTTTTTCTTTTCGGGGCCTCCTCGATGAGTATCAACGCACGATCGCTGGCTCCCCACAACGGTCCCCACTATCGGCGAGGCGCGAACCACGATGGTCGTGAATAATTCCCGGAGATCTCGCGGCCATCGCGAGGTCAGTTCGGCGGATTGCACCCTTGCGATCGGCGGCTATATTCCCCTTGAGTTCGACGATCCCGGGTTGAGTCGGGGGTCTATCATCACAGACCAGATCGACGAGTCTCCGGTGCCAATCAGCGCTTGCCACAACCCACAGTGCGACTACTTGTCTCCGTACCTTCGGGTACCTTGAGGCGGGCACCGAGGCCCAGCCCGTGCTAACTAAGTGCTCTTGTTCGGAATTACGGTGACGTATTTTGAAAGGCATCAGGC
>Ga0306921_10000663_pt1 | contig 31578 bp, 30 predicted proteins | sample sta12Cox44000080_FD_203760 | JGI IMG/M metagenome (GOLD analysis project Ga0306921, IMG submission 203760) | Lab enrichment of tropical soil microbial communities from Luquillo Experimental Forest, Puerto Rico - statoxic.12C.oxic.44.000.080 (v2)... | ecosystem: Environmental > Terrestrial >... | reverse complement strand
GGGGGCGGGGGTGCCGCCCCCGGCCCCCCCCCCCCCCGCCGCCGCGGGGCCCCGCCCGCCTCGCGCTCCGGGGTGAGGATGGCGATTCGAGCGGTCGGGTGACGCAGCTTGAGCGCCGGCGACAGGCCGGCCGCGTCGCGCGCCGGATGAAACTACGACTTGGGCGGAGTGATCCCGTACGCCTTCAGCTTGCGATACAGATGGCTCCGCTCGATCCCCAGCTTCTCCGCCGTCCGCGTCATGTTCCACTCGTGCGCCCGGAGCTCGCCCAGGATGTACGCCCGCTCGAAGGTCTCGCGCGCCTCCTTGAGGGTGCGGTCACGCTGCGCGTCCTCCCCGGTGGCGAGCTCCTCGCGGGTGCGCAGGGGCGGGGGCAGGTCCTCCGGACCGATCACGTCCCGCCGCGCCATGATGACCAACCGCTCCACCATGTTGCGCAGCTCGCGCACGTTGCCCGGCCAGTCGTAGGAGAGGAAGTAGGCGAGGGCCTCCACCGACATCGTCTTGGGCCGCCGCCCGTTCTCCGCCGAGAAGAGGGCGATGAAGTGCTCCACGAGGGCGGGAATGTCCTCCTTGCGCCGGCGCAGCGACGGCACCTCGATGGGGATGACGTTGAGCCGGTAGAACAGATCCTCGCGGAAGCGTCCCGCGGCGATCTGCTCCTGGAGGTTCTGGTTGGAGGCGGCGATCACGCGCACGTCCACCCGCAGCGTCTCCTTGCCGCCCACCCGCTCGAAGGCCTGCTCCTCCAGCACGCGCAGCACCTTGGCCTGTGTCTTGAGGCTCATGTCCGCGATCTCGTCGAGGAACAGGGTGCCGCCGTCGGCCAGCTCGAACTTGCCGCGCCGCCGCGCCACCGCGCCCGTGAAGGCGCCCCGCTCGTGGCCGAAGAGCTCGGACTCGATCAGTTCCTCGGGGACGGCGGCGCAGTTCACCTCCACGAAGGGGCCATCAGCGCGCGTGGAGCGTGCGTGGATGGCGCGGGCCACCAGCTCCTTGCCCGCCCCGCTGTCGCCATGGATGAGCACGCGCCCCGTCGTGGGGGCGGCGATGTTGATCTGCTGGCGCAGGTCCTCGATGGGTGCGCTCTTGCCCACGATCTCCTGGCCCCGCTCCACCCGCTCGCGCAGGCGACGATGTTCCTCCTGGAGGCGGGCGTGCTCGAGCGTGCGCGCGGTCACGAGGAGCGTCTTCTCGAGGGAGAGCGGCTTCTCGATGAAGTCATAGGCGCCCAGCTTGGTCGCCTTCACCGCTGTTTCGATGGTGGCGTGCCCGGAGATCATCACCACCGCCGTCTCAGGACGGCGCTGCTTCATCTCGGCAAGGGCCTCCAGTCCGTCCATCCCGGGCATCCAGATGTCGAGAAAGACGAGATCGGGCGCGTCGTCCACGAGGCGGGCCAAGGCTTCCTCCGCCGAGCTCACCGAGGTGACGCGGTAGCCCTCGTCCTCGAGCACGCCGCGCAGCGTGCTCTGGATGAGGCGCTCGTCGTCCACGATGAGGATGTGCTCGCCCGCCATCAGCTCGCCCTCGCCGAGGTGGGCGGCTCCACGGTGGCGGCGGAGAGCCTGCCCACGGGCAACTCGATGATGAAGCGCGAGCCCTGGGGGGTTACGTCCTCCACCCAGATGGTGCCGCCGTGGTCCGTGACGATCTGGTGCACGATGGACAGCCCGAGCCCCGTGCCGTTGGCTTTGGTGGAGAAGTACGGCAGGAAGAGCCGTTCCTTGTCCTCGGCCTGGATGCCCGGCCCGTCGTCCGCGACCATGATGCGCGCGCGGCGGCTCTCCGGCATCCAGATCGTTTCCAGGGTCACCTGGCCGGCGCCGCCCACCGCCTCCACCGCGTTGTCCACGAGGTTGAGGACGGCGCGCTTGATCTGGTCGGGATCCACGTCCATCGGCGGCATGTCCGGGGAGAAGGTCATCTTGATGTCGAGGGCGCCGTGCGACTCGCGGTAGAGAACGACCACCCCCTCCAAGAGCCGCCCGAGATCGGTGGTACGCGGCTGGAGCGATGGCATGCGCGCAAAGCGAGAGAACTCGTCCACGAGCTGTTTCAGCCCCTCCACCTCCTGCACGATGGTGGCCGTCGCCTCCTCGAGGAGGCGCTTCTCGGCGGCGCTGCGGTCGGTGGAGAGCCGGCGGCGCAGCCGCTGGGCGGAGAGCTGGATGGGGGTGAGCGGGTTCTTGATCTCGTGCGCGATACGCTGGGCGACCTCGCGCCAGGCGGCCAGGCGCTGGGCCTTCAGGAGCTCGGTCAGGTCGTCGAACACGAGCACCATGCCGAGGTAGGCGCCGTCGGGACCCTTGAGCGCGGTGGCCGAGGCGAGAAGCGTCACGGAATGTCCCTCGCGGCGGAGATGCACCTCGCGCTCGAGGGCGTTCTCGCGCAGGCGGTTCATGCGCTGGATGAGGGCAGCCAGCTCCGAGTGCACGGGAGGCCGCAAGACGGTGCTGGAGGGCTGGCCGAGGGCCTCGGTAGCCGAGACGCCGAGCATGCGCTCCGCGGCGCCGTTGACAGTGGTGATGCGTCCCGCTGCGTCGAGGGAGAGCACGCCGGTAGCCACCGCGTCGAGCACGGTCTCCGTGTAGCGGCGCCGCTGCTCCACCTCCTCGTGCTTAGCCTGGAGGTCGCGATAGGTATGCTCGAGCCGCGTCTGCGAGAGGGCGAGATCGCTCGTCATCCGGTTGAAGGAATCCACGAGCACCCCCAGCTCGTCGTCGGCGCGCACGGTGACCTTGTAGTTGAGGTTACCCGCGGCCACCGCCCGAGTGCCCTCGGCCAGCATCTGCACGGGCTCCGTGATGCCGCGGGCCAGGTACAGGCCGAACCAGGTCGCCGAGAATACGATGACGAGGGTCATGAGGAGGAAGAGCAGGATGTAGATACCCTTGAGCGGCTGCTTGAGGAGCCGGAGCTGCTTGTACTCCTGGAACGATTGGCTGATCCCGCGAAGCCGCGTCTCCAGTCGCTGGGGCACGTAGGTGCCGACCACTAAGGCCCCCAGGGGGCTCCGATCGCTCGACTTGATGGGCACGATGGCCTGGATCATGTCGCCGTCGTCGAGCTCGTGGACCGTCGTCACTTCCTGGCCGGAGAGCCCGCGGCGGAGCTGCTCCCTGTTCACGGAGCGCGTGGAGACGGCGCCCAGGGCAGGATCCTTGGCGTGCAGCATGGGCTGGCCGGCACGGTTGAACACGGTGATGGCAGCCAGGCCCAGCCGCTCTTGCTGTCCGTTGAGGTAGGTAGCGAGCACGCTGCGCTGACCGGGCGCCATGAAGCCCTCGCGCGCGAGCACGTCGGCCATATAGCGCGCATGGCGGAGGGTCATGGCCTCCTGACCCTGGTAATAGGTCTGGGCGACCTCGAGAGCCTGGTCGAGCGGCCGTTCCACCTGCGGCTTGAACCACCCCTCGATGGACGTGTTGATGAAGTTCGAGGCGATGATGAAGATCAGGATGGCCGGCGTGAGGGCCAGGGACAGGAAGGCCACCACGAGCTTGGCCTTGAAGCGCGCGCCCAGCACCTTCTGCCGGCGCTCGAAGGCGAGCTTGACCAGGTTGCGGAAGAGGAGAAGGACGAGGAGGAGGAAGACGATCAGGTTCAGGTTGAACAGCGCGAACACGGCCAGGTTCGAGGCAAGGGGAACCTGGGGCGAGTGAATCCACACCCTGAATCCCCACCAGGCGAGGGCGAGGAGGGCGAGCCCTCCCACCGCGATGACCAGGTTGCGCCGGTAGTGCTTCCGCGCCTCGGCGGGCGACTCGACGAGGGGACTCATTGCCGTCTCGTGGGGGTGAGGAGGGGGGACTGGATCCAGCCCGTCTCCGCCGCCTCGCCGTTGAAGCGCGCGACCCAGGAGTTGACGCCGTTGAGGGAGACGTCGGCGCGTACACGCACGAAGTAGAGTTCGCGAGGGTCGAGGGCGGCGTCGGGCGCGATCTTGCCTGCGCGCAGCTCGGAGAGCACGCGCTGGGCGTCGCGGAGCTGCTTGCTCATGAAGGGCTCGCGGTCTTCTCCGCTGAGCGACACCACCTTGTATTCCTTGGTGGCGGGGTTGTAGGTGAGCTGGCGCTCCACCAAGCGGGTCTGCAGTAGCTTGTCGCGGAAGCGCTGCTGCCAGAGCTCGACCACGAAACGCACGTGCACGGGCACGCCGCTCTGAAGGCTCTCCGTCAACGACGACGGCACCGCGCCCAGGAGCACTCCCTGGACGGTCACGTCGTAATCGTTCAGGAAAACGGAGAGATTGCTGATCCGAAGGTCGTTATCGGCCGCCGCCCTCCCGGGTGCCAGGCAAACGGCGAGCAGCGCGATCAGGGCGATCACCTTGGCGCTCGACGGTCGGCTCACCGCTGAACTTCCCACGGGTACGCCATTATAGCGTCCGGTGGCCCACCAAGCCCGGAGAAGTCCCGGGCAAGTCGAGGATTTCTAGACGGTGGCGATGCCGGGCTGGGTTGAGAGACCAGCGCCGGGGACGAGCTGCTCGAATCGTCCGGCCAAGCTGCCCACGACCTTGACCTGCGGCCGCACCGCTCGGTGGCGACGCTCCGCGGTCAGCGTCGTTCTCACCGCCGCCACCAGCTCATGATTCAGGGCATGACCGCCGTTGTGCGCGGCGACGTGACCGAGGAGCGGCCGGCCGAGGAGCCAGAGGTCGCCCACGAGGTCGAGCATCTTGTGTCGCACGAACTCGTCCTGATAGCGGAGGCTGTCGTTCAACACCGAGCGCTTGCCCACCACCACGGCGTTGTCCAGCGATCCACCGCGAGCCAGGCCGTTCTTCCGCATGACCGCCACGTCCTTGAGGAAGCCGTAGGTGCGGGCAGGGGCGAGCTCCTCGACGAACGTGGTCTCGCTCACCTCCAACGAGGCGATCTGGAACCCGACCACGGGATGAGGATTGTCGAGGGTGTAGGTGATCCGGAAGGTGTTCGACGGCGTGATCTCAAGCCAGCGATTGTCGTCCCCGACCCGCAGCGGCTCGCGAACGGCGAGCGGGCGGCGCGGCACGGGCAAGGTGACGGCCCCGGCGGAGTACAGGAGGTCGACGAAGGGCTTGGAGCTGCCGTCGAGGGCCGGCACTTCCTCGGCGCTGAGGTCGGCGACGAGATTATCGATGCCCAAGGCGGCCGCCGCGGCCATGAGGTGCTCGATAGTCCGGACGCGGACCCCGAAGGCACCGAGCGTCGTGGCGCCACGGCCATCGACGACGTGGTCGATGTCGGCCGGTACGAGGGTTCCGTCGGCCGCGCGGAAGAGAATGCCCGTGTCGGCAGCCGCCGGAGAGAGGGTCAGCTTGACGGGATCGCCTGAGTGGAGACCAATACCTTCAACGGAAACCTGCCGACGGATGGTTCGCTGGTTGCCCATTCCGTGCCCCATATGGAGCAAGCTGGGTGCCACACATCTGTAATGAGGCTAAAGCACTGTTTTAACACCAAAAGAACTCATGACATACCGCGCGAAGCAGGCGATTCGATGACTCAGGGACACGCCTCTGGATCCTTGGTGTCTCATTTTGGCGACGAAACATATGCGTGGTCAGAGGCGAATTTGTACTCGAATTTCGACGATTTCGTCGCTCGTCTTGACAGATGTAAGCTCGCGATCGATGCCTCCGAGTTCGGCTGGAGCATGACGCTCCCTGTCGATCTCCTCGCCGTGAAGGAGGCAGTGAAGCCGCAATGGTTCGCCCCCGGAGCTGCTCTGGCTCACGGTCGCCGCGAGGAGCTCGATTCGCCTCGGCGCGAATCCCTCCACGTCCAGGACATAGAGGCATTCTCCGAGCCAGTTGACCACCAGGTCCGTCGTGTCGGCTCCGTGGGCCCGGACTACCCGAGTGTCCCGCTCCTCGATGGAAGCCGGGTCCACCACTAGCGCGAAGACCGCCAGGGCGGTCTCGGCGCAGGCCTCCTCGAGGGTCGTGGCCGTGGCGCATACCCCCTTGCCCCCGGGCGCCTCGTAGTACACGTAGCTCAGACAGGGGCCCCCCCGAGGTCTCCGTAGCGCCCCTGCAGAAGGGCGAGCCCCACTGGACCCGCCGTCTCGGTTCTGAGGATCCGCGAGCCCAGGTTACCGACCACACCCCCCGCCTTCGCAATCGCGTCGACCTCGCTGGCCTCGAGCCCCCCCTCGGGTCCGACCACGAGGGTGGCATGTGACACGGGCATCTTCGGAAGCTGGGACACAATCGGCCTCTCTGCCGCTTCCCACAGGCAAACCAGCAGATCTTCGGCCTCTCTGGCGGTCAGCCACGCCTCGAGCGTCTGCGGGGAGGAGACGTCGGGCACTACGCTCCGCCCGCTTTGCTTGGCGGCCTCCTGCGCGACACGACGCCAGCGCGCCAGCCGACTTGCTCCACCCCCTCGCTCCAGCGTCACGACGGTGCGGGCCGTGGCGAGAGGCACCACGAAGATGGCGCCGAGCTCCGTCGCCATCCGGATGATTCTCTCCATCTTGTCTCCCTTCGCTATGCCCTGGGCCAGCGTGAGGCGCAGCGGCGACTCGGTCGGATGAGAGGCCCGAGCGAGGATGACGGCCTCCGCCCCCCGCCGGTCTATTCGCTCGATTCGCACGGTGAGCATGGTTCCTGCTCCGTCCAGCGCCTCCACCACGTCCCCGGTGCCGAGACGCAGCACCCGCGTAAGGTGGCGCGTCTCCTCGACGCCCAGAGTGACCCGGTCGCCGGCGACGTCCTCGGGGCGGATGCGGAATCGCCTCACACGCTCCCCGCTTCGAGGAGCAGCGCGGACCAGCCGTCCCTGACGACGCGCTCGCGGAGCCAAAATCCTGCGGGCTCGAGGGCGGCGATCACGCTCGAGTCCTCGGTCTCGAGCATGCCACCCAGGATGAGCGCGCTGCCCGGAGCAGCGAGGCGTGCGTAGTGGCAGATGAAGGCTAGATGGGTGTGGGTGAGGAGGTTGGCCAGAATGAGCGGGAAGGGCGAGACGTCGCTGCGGAGCGTCTCGGGGCCATCGAGATGGAACTCGATCTGCTCGACGCAGCCGTTGCGGGCGGCGTTCGTCCTCGCCGCGGCGATAGCATCCGGATCCACGTCGAGGCCCACCACGCGCTCCACGCCGAGCTTGATGGCGGCAATGGCGAGGATGCCGGTCCCGATGCCGATGTCGAGCGCGCGCGCCGCCGGCCGGGGCCCGACGACCAGGTCGAGGAGGGCGAGGCAGCCTTCGGTGCTGCCGTGATGACCTGTGCCGAAGGCCCGCCCTGGCTCGATGATGACCGACACGCGACCGGGAGCGTCCCTCTCCTCCCATGGCGGCGTGATCCAGAGACGCCGCCCCACGCCGTGAGGGGGAAATGACTGCTGCCAGGCACTCGCCCACGCTTCTTCGAGGAGAGGGGCGATCTCGATCTCACCCGACGCCGTCGGGAAGCCGAGAGCGTGCAGGCCGGCCACGTAGCGCTGCGTCGAGCTCACGAGCGCGGTGGAGGACGCGCTGTCGGGAAAGAAGGCGCGCAAACGGGGCGGAGTGAGCGGGCTTTCCTCCTCGACCACGCCGAGGGCGCCCTGCTCCCAGAGGAAATTCGTCAAGCCTTCGGACGTGTCGGGGGAGCTCGGGACGGTGAGCTGCCAGAAAGCCATCAACTACCGAAGAGCTTCTTCATCCGATCGACGAAGGAGGAACGCAGCGGACCTGAGGACTCCATGGATGCGTAGCGAAGGTCCTCGAGCAGGTCGCGCTCCCGGTCCGAGAGCTTCTTCGGCACCTCGAGCACGACCTCGTAGAGCGCGCTACCGTGTCCCCGCCCGCGGAGATGCGGCACGCCCTTGCCCTTGAGCACGAGGCGCTGGCCGGGCTGTGTGCCGGGGGGGACCGTGAGCCAGGCCTTGCCACCGAGGATGGGCACCTCGACCTCGTCGCCGAGGCAGACCTGGGGATAGCTGAGGGGCAAAGCGCAGATGATGTCGTCGCCGTGGCGCTCGAACATTTCGTGCGGGCGGATCTGCACCACCACGTAGAGATCGCCGGGCGGGGCGCCCTGGAGCCCCCCCTCGCCTTCGCCGGCCAGGCGGAGCTGATTGCCGTCCGCGATGCCGGGGGGAATGGTGACGGTGAGTAGCCGCTGCGCCGCCACGCGTCCCTCGCCTCGGCAGGCGCTGCAGGGACTGCGGTTGATGGCGCCCGCGCCGCCGCAGGTGGGGCAGGGACGCGCCACCGTGAGGAAACCTTGGGAGAAACGCACCTGCCCCTGACCGCGACACGTGCCGCACGTCTCCGGCCTCGTGCCTTCCTCCTGGCCCGTGCCACCGCAGGCTTCGCAGCTCTCGTGGCGGGGAATCTGAAGCTTGCTCTCGAGGCCCTGGGCTGCCTCCTCGAGGGAGATCTCCAGGCGGTACTGGAGGTCGTCGCCACGGCGGGCGCGCCCGCGCCGTCCGCCTCCGCCGCCGAAGAAGCCCTCGAAGAGATCCTCGAAGATGGTGCCGAAGCCTGCTCCGCCCCCCAGATCGGACACGGTGCCGAAACGGTCGTACTGCGCGCGCTTGTCGGGATCGGAGAGGACGGTGTAGGCCTCGCTGATCTCCTTGAAGCGCTCCTCGGCACGGACGTCGCCGGGATTCTTGTCCGGGTGGTGCTGACGGGCGAGGGTGCGGTAGGCCTTCTTCAGCGTGGCGTCGTCGGCGTCGCGGGGGACGCCGAGGATCTCGTAATAATCCTTGGACGCCACGCTACGAGTCGGCGGCGTCCGGCGGCGTGGCCACCGTGACCATGGCTGGGCGGAGCACACGTCCGTTGAGCATGTATCCGCGCGCCGTCTCGTTCACTACGGTGCCCTCGGCCTGGCCCTGGGCGGGCACCCGCGCGACGGCCTCGTGACGCTCGGGGTCGAACGGCTGGCCGACCGAGACGAAGGGGGTGACCCCGAACTTCTCGAGCACGCGCAGGAGCTCTCGCTGGATCAGATCGACCCCGGCCGTCACCGCCGCCGCCGCGGGCTCTCCGCGGGCGGCCTGGAGAGCGCGGTCGAAGTTGTCCAGCACGGGCAGGAGCTCGCGGAGCAGGGACTCGTTGGCGTAGCGCGTGTAGTCCTCGCGCTCGCGGGCGGCCCGCTTGCGCGCGTTGTCGAACTCGGCCGCGCCGCGCAGATAGCGGTCGCGGTGCTCCTCCGCCTCCCGCGTCTTGGCTTCCAGGGCCTCGCGGAGTCGCTGGAGCTCTTCTTCGGGCTCGAGGAATGAGGGGTCGCGATCCGGGTTCAGGAGATCGTCAGCCATGATTATAGAAAGTATAGCAGACGGATCGAAATGGACCGGGTTCGGCCCGTCCCCGGCCGCTAGCCGGGCAGATACAGCTCGCGCTGGACGCGCGACAGGGATCGGGAGACGAGCCGCGCCGTCTCGTCGACGATCGAGATGACGTCCCCGTAGGGCATACGGCGAGGGCCGACCACCCCGAGCACGCCCAGGACCTGTCCCCGATAGGTGTAGGTCGAGGTGATGAGGCTGCACTCGCGCATCTCCTCCACGGGATTCTCGCCGCCGATCATCACCTGCACGCCGCGCTGCTCCGCCAGGTGGGTCAGGAGGTCGACGAGCCGGGCCTTGTCCTCGAAGGCCTTGAGGAGGCCGCGCATAGTCCCCACGTCGGAAAAGTCGGGATGATCGAGCACATTGATGGCGCCGCTGATGTAGAGGTTGCGGTCGCGCAGCAGGCCGCCGATCTGGTCGAGGAGGCTACGGTAGCGCGTCCACAGTGGGTCGAGTGGATCGTTCGGGCGCTCGATGTCATCGAGGATGGTCTGGAAGGTCTTGCCCCGATACCGCCGGGTCAGGGTGCGGCCGACCTCGCGTAGCTCCTCCAGGCTCGGACGCGGAAGGGGCGTGATGGCGCGCGCGGTGACCCAGCCCGTCTCCGTCACCACCACGGCAAGCGCGCGGTCCTCGCCGAGGGCGACCAGCTCGATGCGATCGAGCGCGGTCCGGCGCAGTGGCGGGGCGAGGAGCATGCCGGTCATGTGGGTGCCGTCGGAGAGCAGGCCGGGCGTCCCCGCCATGAGCCGCTCCGCGGCGTCGGCGGTGGGTACGGCCTCCGGAGCCTCGGTTGCCTTCCACGGCACCTGGCCGAGCGCGTCCACGTAGAAGCGGTAGGCACGATCGGTGGGCACGCGCCCTGCCGAGGTGTGGGGCTGGGTCAGGTAGCCCAGGTCCTCGAGGTCGGCCATGGCGTTGCGGATCGTTGCGGGCGACAGGCCGGGAATGTGGCGCCGCGAGATGGAGCGCGAGCCCACGGGCTGGGCGGTCTCCACGTACTCCGCGATGATCGCCAAGAGGACCTGGCGGAGACGCTGATCGAGAGGAGGAGCAGACATCCTCTTCGTATCCTACCCGATTAGAGCAGATCGATGAAGAGCGCGTCGGAGAGCAGGAAGCCCGCCTCGGTGAGGGCGACACGGCCCGCGCTCTCCTCGAGGAGCCCACGCTCGCGCCACGCGGCGAGCACGCCCGGGAGCCGGCCGGGATCGGCGGCCACGCGTTCCTCGATCCACTCCACCGGCACGCCCTCGCGGAGCCGCAGGCCAAGGATCAGTCGCTCGCCGAGTTGCTGACGCGGCGTGAGCGTTTCGTGGGTACCTAGGGGGAAGTGCCCGGCGGCGACCATGGCGACGTAGCGGTCCACCGGCTTGACGTTGCCGTAGCGTACGCCACCGAGATAGCCACAGGCGCCTGGCCCCAGCCCGAGGTACTCCTGGGCATGCCAGTAGACCTGGTTGTGCCGCGAGCGGTGCCCCGGCCGCGCGTAGTTCGACACCTCATAGTGCTCGTAGCTCGCCTCTGCCGCTCTCTCGGTGAGACGTCGGTACTGGGCGGTGATCGTCTCCTCCGCGGGGATGCCGGACACGCCGGCGGCGTGCCAGAGGCTGCCCTCGTCGAGGGTCAACGCATAGGCCGAAAGATGGTCCGGATTCCAGCCGAGCACGTCCTCCACGGTCGCATCCCATGTGGGCAGATCGAGGCCGGGCAGGCCGTAGATCAGATCGACGCTGACGTCGGGAAACCCGGCGGCGCGGGCCACCTCGAAAGCTGCGCGCGCCTGGGCCGCCGTGTGGAGGCGATCGAGAGTGGGCAGAATGCGATCGTCGAGGCTCTGAACACCCAGGCTGATGCGCGTCACGCCGGCGCGCCGATAGCCCTCCAGGCGGTCGCGGCTCACGCTCTCGGGATTGCACTCGACGGTGATCTCCGCGCCTGCGGCGATGCCAAAGCGCGCGCGGAGCCGCTCGAGGATCCGAGCCATGGTCTCGACGGGGAGGAGCGAGGGCGTGCCCCCACCCAGGAATACGCTGCGGAGATCGACGACGCCTGCCCACGAGGCGGCAGCGACCAGGTCCATCTCTCCGAGGAGGGCGGGCAGGAAGCGCTCCACGGCGCCCGGGGCATCGGGCGCCGTGTTGAAGGAGCAGTAGCCGCAGCGTCGGGTGCAGAAGGGGATGTGCAGGTACGCGCCGAGGGACCGGTCGCGCGGAGCCCACGCGCCGAGGTCGCCACGGACACCAATCGAGCTGCCGGCCACGGTTCCCTCCCGACTCAGGCTCGTGCCGTCGGCCACGGATCTGCCAGAGTATTCAGGCATGACGTTGCTGCCCGATCGCGAACGTCCCGGTGTTCTGCTTCGAGCACGGGCTTCGCCCGCGCAAGCGAATTCTGGGGGGAGGCATCGGAAGGGGGTGCGACGCCCCCTCCGAGTTTCTTAGGGCAGCCAGGCGCCCAGGCGGCTCCAGCGCGGCCAGTGAGTCTCACTGTTCCACGACCAGTAGATCAGGAAGGCCTTGCCGCGGATCTTCTCCCGCTTGACGAAACCCCAATAGCGGCTGTCTTGGGAGTTGTCCCGGTTGTCCCCCATGACGAAGTACGAGCCGGGCGGCACCACCGTAGGCTCGCAGCCGTAGAGATAGCCGCAGTGGGCCGAGGGCACGGCGGGAATGGATCCGGGACGGATGTACGGCTCGTCGATGAGACGACCGTTGAGCACCACCCGGTTGTCCACCACCTGCACGGTGTCGCCGCCCACCGCCACGATGCGCTTGATGAAGTCGCGGGTCTCGTCGTTCGGATACTTGAAGACCACGATGTCCCCGCGCTCGGGCCTGCGCAGCCCGGGTAGATGCGCGTCCGAGAAGGGTAGCTCGGCGCCGAAGAGGAACTTGTTGACGAGGATGTAGTCGCCCACGAGCAGGGTGTCCATCATGGAGCCAGAGGGAATGGTGAAGGCCTGGACCCCGCACTGACGAATGACGAGGGCGAGGAGCACCGCGATGAGAATGGCTTCCGCGTACTCGCGGAAGAGCGACTTCCGCCGGACGGGCGCGGCGACTTCCACGGGGGCGGGCGCTTCGGGCCGGGTCTCGGTGCGGTTCATGGGATGCTCAGCTCTTGAGGACGGACAGGAAGGCCTCCTGCGGCACTTCCACCTTGCCGACCTGCTTCATGCGCTTCTTACCCTCCTTCTGTTTCTCGAGGAGCTTGCGCTTGCGCGTGATGTCTCCGCCGTAGCACTTGGCCGTCACGTTCTTGCCCATGGCCTTGACGGTTTCCCGGGCGATGACCCGGCTCCCCACCGCGGCCTGGATGGCCACCTCGTAGAGCTGGCGCGGGATGACCCCGCGGAGCTTCTCGGTCAGCGCCTTGCCCTTCTCGTAGGCCTTGTCGCGGTGGACGATGACGGACAGCGCGTCCACGGGGTCGCCGTTCAAGAGGATGTCGAGCTTGACCATATCGGACTCGCGGAACTCCAGGAAGTCGTAGTCGAAGGAGGCGTAGCCCTTGGAGATGGACTTCAGCCGATCGTAGAAGTCGACCACGATTTCGGAGAGGGGAAAGTCGAACTGGATGTGGCAGCGCTTGCCCACGTACTCGAGCGACTTGTGCTCTCCGCGCTTCTCCTGGGCGAGCTTGTAGATCTCGCTCATGAACTCCGTGGGCACGAAAATGGAGCCGCGTACGTAGGGCTCCTCGATGCGTTCGATCTTGTCGGGGGGCGGCAGCTTCGAGGGATTCTCCACCTCGGTGGTCTCCCCCTGCGTGCTCACCACCCGGAAGCGCACCGAAGGGGCGGTGACGATGAGGGAGAGGTTGAACTCCCGCTCCAGCCGCTCCTGCACGATTTCCAGGTGGAGCATACCCAGAAAGCCGCAGCGAAAGCCGTAGCCGAGGGCGAGCGAGGTCTCCGGCTCGTAGTTGAAGGCGGAGTCGTTGAGGCGGAGCTTCTCCAGGGCGTCGCGCAGGCCCTCGTAGTCCGTGTCCTCGATGGGATACAGGCCGGCGAAGACCATGGGCTTGGCGTCGCGGTAGCCCGGGCAGGGCGCCGCGGTGGGGCGGAGCACGTCGGTGATCGTCTCGCCCATTTTGGCGTCGGCCACCCGCTTGATGGAGGCGGTGAGGAAACCGACCTGGCCCGCGCCGAGCTCTTCCACCTGGCGCATGTCGGGGGCGAAGACGCCGACCTGCTGCACCTCGTAGTTCTTGCCATTGGACATGAGGAGGATGCGCTGGCCCGCCCGTACCCGGCCGTCGATGAGGCGGATGTACACCACCACGCCCTGATAGGAGTCGTAGAAGGAATCGAAGACGAGCGCCTTGAGCGGCGCGTCGGGATCGCCGGCGGGCGCGGGGATCCTCGTCACGATGGCCTCGAGGACCTCGGCCACGCCCGTGCCGTGCTTGGCGGAGATGGCGAGGGCCTCGTCCCCGTCGAGGCCGAGGATGTCCGTGATTTGGGCTCGCGTGCCCTCGATGTCGGCGGCGGGGAGGTCGATCTTGTTGATCACGGGCACGATCTCGAGGCCACCGTCGAGGGCGAGGTAGAAGTTGGCGAGGGTCTGCGCCTCCACCCCTTGCCCGGCGTCCACGATGAGCACCGCCCCTTCACAGGCGGCGAGGGAGCGCGACACCTCGTAGGAGAAGTCCACGTGGCCCGGGGTGTCGATGAGGTTGAGCGTGTACTCGTGCCCGTCGCGCGCCGTGTAGAGGAGGCGGACGGTGTGAGCCTTGATGGTGATGCCGCGCTCCTTCTCCAGGTCCATCGAGTCCAGCACCTGGCCCACCGCCTTCTTGGCGTCCATGGTCCCCGTGAGGGAGAGGAGACGGTCCGCCAGGGTGGACTTGCCGTGGTCGATATGGGCGACGATGGAGAAATTGCGAATACGCTCGATGGCCATCTCGCTCAGGATATCACGCGGAGCAGAGCGATGTGTCGGCGGGAACGGCGTCAGCTCGCCACGGCGCCATCTTCGAGGACGGTGCCGGGAGCGATCCGGGCCCGAGGCGCGACGCATACGCCCGCGCCTAGGATGCAATCCTGCAAGACCGCGCCTGCCCCGACCGTCACATCTTCCCAGAGCACGGCGCCTTCCACCGAGGCGCCCGCCCCGACCACGCAACGGGGGCCGAGGACGGTGGAAGGACCGACGCGGGCATCGCTCTCCACACGGCAGCCCTCGCCGACCACCACGGGGGATTGCGTCGTCGCGCGTGTTTCCACCACGGCATCCGCGGCCACCGCGTGGCCTGCGCCCCCGCCCGCGCTCGCCGGGCCCACGTGCGCCTGCACGCGGCCCGCCAGCAGGTCGAGATGGGCCTGGCGGTACTTGGCAGGACTACCGATGTCGATCCAGTAGCAATCGCCGATCCAGCCGTAGAAGGGAATAGCGTCGGCGAGAAGACCGGGAAAAAATTCCCGTTCCATGGAGGCGACGCGGCCGGCGGGAATGCGCTCGAGCAGCACCGCGTCGAGGACGTAGATGCCGGCATTGATGGTGTCGGTGGTACGATCGGCGGGGCCCGGCTTCTCGATGAAGCGCTTCACTGCGCCGTCGGCCAGGAGCTCCACGAGGCCGTACGGGCTCGTGTCCTCCACGCGGGTGAGGAAGATCGAAGCATGCGCCCGGCGATCCGCGTGGAAGCGCAGCATGGCCGAGAGATCGGCGTCGGTGAGGATGTCGCCGTTGAGCACGACCACGAGCCCACTCACGAGGTCGGCGGCGTTGCGCACCCCGCCCGCCGTGCCCAGAGGCTCCGTCTCCACGGCGTACTCGAGCTTCACGTCCCACTGGCGGCCGTCGCCCATGGCCCGCCGAATCTCGTCCACCAGGTAGGAGCACGAGAGCACGACGCGGCGGACGCCGTGGCGCCGCAGCATGGTCAGCTGATAGGCGAGAAAGGGCACGTTGAGGAGCGGCACCACGGGCTTCGGGCGCGCGTTGGTCAGGGGCCGGAGCCGCGTGCCCTGCCCACCGGCCAGGATGACCGCGCTCAGGTGCCCGGAGTCCAGGGCTGGGCCTCGCTGATCAGCATCACGGGGATGCCGTCGCGGATGGGATAGGCCTTCCGGCAGCGCTCGCAGATGATGCGCGTCTCCTCGAAGATCAGGTCGCCCTTACAGGCCGGGCAGGCCAGGATCGAACGCAGCTCCTCGTCGATCATCGCGTGGTCTCCTTCTTGAAGAACTCGTAGGTGGCGGCAAGGCCGTCACGCAGCGTCACGCTCGGCCGCCAGCCGAGCCGGCGCTCGGCGAGGGCGGGATCGAGGCAGCTCCGCCGCTGCTCGCCCGGCCTCGCGGGGCCGTGCACGGGCCGCACCGTGGAGCCAGCCGCGGCCTGCAAGGTCTCGGCGATCGTGGTCACCGAGGTCTCGATGCCGGTGCCGAGATTGATGGCGCCGGTAACGTCTGCCCGCTCGAGGGCGAGCACGTTGGCGCGGGCGATGTCCTCCACGTGGACGAAGTCTCGCGTCTGGCCGCCGTCGCCGTTGATGACGAGAGGCTGTCCCGCGAGGAGGCGATCGCAGAAGATCGCGACCACTCCCGCCTCCCCGTGGGGATTCTGGCGCGGCCCGTAGATGTTGGCGTAGCGCAAGGAGACGCCGCTCATCCCCCATAAGGCACCCAGCGCGTCTACGTATAGCTCGAAGGCGACCTTGGTGATGCCGTACGGCGAGGCGGGTCGGCTTGGATGCTCTTCGGGGGTGGGGATGCTCTCGGTGTCGCCGTAGCCGGCCCCGCCGCTCGACGAGTAGATCATGCGTCGCACCCCGTGGCGCCGACAGCAGTCGAGGAGGTTGAGACCGCCCGCGATGTTGACGGAGGCGTCAAAGGCGGGATCGACTACGGAGCGCCCCACCGAGGCTTGGGCGGCGAGGTGGGCCACCGCCTCCGGCCGCTCCGTGGCGAAGACCTCGTCGAGTCGCGCGCTCCGAAGGTCAACGACGTGCAAGCCCGCCTTGGGATTGAGCCACCTCCGCGTGCCCGTGGAGAGATCGTCCACGACCGCCACGGCGTGGCCGCCCGCGATGAACGCGTCCACCACATGGGATCCTATGAAGCCCGCTCCTCCCGTGACGACGATCTTCACCGTCGCTGCTCCACGTTCCGGCACCACTCGACGGTGCGGGCGAGACCTTCCTCGAGCTCCACGGCGGGTTCCCAGCCCAGGAGACGCTTGGCCTTGCTAATGTCGGGCTGGCGCACCTTGGGATCGTCGATTGGCAGGGGCCGGAAGACGATCTCGCTGCGTGAGCCGGTGGCTCGCAGCACGTGCTTGGCCAGCTCGAGGAGCGTCATCTCCCGTGGATTGCCGATGTTGACAGGATCGTTCACGGAGGACTGCATGAGGCGCCAGATGCCTGCGATGAGGTCGGAGACATAGGTGAAGGAGCGCGTCTGCGAGCCGTCGCCGTACATGGTGAGCGGCTCGCCGCGGAGGGCCTGGCGCACGAAGGTGGGAATGGCCCGGCCGTCGGTGAGGCGCATGCGGCTTCCGTACGTGTTGAAGATACGCACGATGCGCGTGTCGACGTGGTGGAAGCGGTGATAGGCCATGGTCATGGCTTCCGCGAAGCGCTTGGCCTCGTCGTAGACGCCGCGCGGGCCGACGGGATTCACGTTTCCCCAATAGTCCTCGCGCTGCGGATGCACGAGAGGATCGCCATAGACCTCGGAGGTGGAGGCGAGGAGGAAGCGGCAACCGCGGGCCTTGGCCAGCCCGAGCGCGCGATAGGTACCGAGGGAGCCCACCTTGAGGGTCTGGATGGGCAACTCGAGGTAGTCGATGGGCGAGGCGGGGCTAGCGAAATGCAGGACGTAGTCGAGCTCGCCCTTGATGGAGATGAAGTTGGTCACGTCGTACTCGACGAAGATGAAGCCCGGGTCCTGGATATGGGCGATGTTGTCGAGGGAGCCGGTGAGGAGGTTGTCCATACAGACCACCTCACAGCCCTGCCCCAGGAGGAAGTCACAGAGGTGGGAGCCGAGGAAGCCCGCCCCTCCCGTGACGAGAACCCGCACGCGAGATACTCAGACGGGCAGGACGGGCTTCCGTCCGACCGAGTGATACTCGAAGCCGAGCCGACGCATGCGCTCCGGCTCCCAGAGGTTGCGCCCGTCGAAGATCACGGGACGCTTGAGTTGGGCGCGGAGACGCTCGAGGTTGAGGAAGCGGAACTCGTTCCACTCCGTGACGAGGACGGCGGCATGCGCCCCCTCTGCTGCCTCGTAAGGCGAGCCGGCGAAGGTGACGGAGGGGGGGAGGATGGCGCGCGCGTTGTCCATGGCCGCGGGGTCGTAGGCGCGGACGCGAGCCCCTGCCACGTGGAGAAGGTGGATCACCTCGAGGCTCTTGGCCTCGCGCATGTCGTCGGTGTTGGGCTTGAAGGCCAGGCCCAGCACGGCGATGGTCGTGTCGCCGAGGGGACCGAGAGCTTTGGCCATTGTCTCCACGAGGTGCGCGGCGCGTTCACGGTTGATCTCCACCACGGAGCGCAGGAGCTTGAAGTCATAGCCGAGCCGGCCCGCCGTGTGGATGAGGGAGTCCACGTCCTTGGGGAAGCAGGAGCCGCCGTAGCCTAGCCCCGCCTGGAGGAAGGCGCCTCCGATGCGCGAGTCGAGGCCCATGCCCTTCATGACCTGCGTTACGTCGGCTCCCGCCGCCTCGCAGACGTTGGAGATGGCATTGATGAAGGAGATCTTCGCGGCGAGGAAGGCATTGGAGGCGTACTTGATCACCTCCGCCGACGGAAGATCGGTGATGATCATGGGCCGCTCGAGCGGCGCATAGAGCTCGACCAGGGTCATGGCCACCTGCTGGGTGGGGGCGCCGATGACGATGCGGTCCGGGCGCAGGGTGTCCTCGATGGCCGAGCCCTCGCGCAGGAACTCCGGGTTCGAGACCACGTCGAATTCGATGGCGCGCGACTGGTGGCGGGCGATCACCTCGCGCACGAAGCCGCCCGTGCCCACGGGCACGGTGGACTTGTTGACGACGACCTTGTAGCGATTCATGGAGCGTCCGATCTCCGCGGCCACCGACTCTACGTGGGAGAGATCGGTCTCGCCCGTGTCCTTGGGCGGCGTGCCCACTGCGATGAAGATCACGTCGGCGTGACGGACACTCACGGCCAGGTCGCTGGTGAAGCTGAGGCGGCCGTCCCCGGCGTTACGGAGGACCATCTCCTCGAGACCGGGCTCGTAGATGGGCATGCCCCCCGCCTTGAGGGCGGCGATCTTGTCCTGGTCCTTGTCCACGCAGACGACGTCGTTGCCGAGATCGGCAAACACCGCCCCCGTGACGAGCCCCACGTATCCGGTGCCGACGACGCAGATGTTCATGACGGCAAGAGAGCCTTAGAATAGCAAAGGTCTTGCCCCCGCGGCCACCTCCGCGTCAAAGGAGAGGCCAGAGGAGCCGCTCGGCCACCATCCCCGCGAACAGCAGCAGGAGATAGAAGTTCGAGAAGAGGAAGAGGGAAAGCCAACCGCGTTGGTCGTGCGGCTCGCGGGCGAACTTGGCGGCCAGCCACATGAGCCGGCCTCCCAGCAGCGCGGCCAGCGCGAAGGAGAGCGGCCCGCCCACCCCGAAGGTCGGCGCGGCCAGTGACCATGCGGTCAGCCCCGAGGCGTAGAGGAGGATGAGGCGAGCGGTCCCCTCGACGCCGACCACGTCCGACACCATCGGGAAGCCGCCTGAGGCGTAGTCGGCGCGATAGCGAAGGGCCAGTGCCCAGAAGTGCGGCATCTGCCAGAGGAAGAGAATCCCGAAGAGGATGATGGCGCCCGCGTCGGTGAGGGCGCCGCCTGCGGCGACCCACCCGATCACCGGCGGGATGGAGCCGGGGATGGCCCCAGGCACGGCAGCGAAGGCCGAGGTGGGCTTGAGCCAGGGCGTGTACACTCCGTTGTAGAAGGCGGCGGCGATGAGGCCGAGGGCGCCCGCGGTATGCCCGATGCCAACCCACAGCACGGCCGTTCCCACCACGGTGGCGAGCGCGGCGAAGGCCAGGCCCTGACCGCGCGTGATGCGCCCCGAGGGCAAGGGCCGGCCCGCCGTTCGCGCCATGAGCGCGTCGCGATCGCGCTCCTGCACCTGGTTCATGGCGGAGGCGCCCGAGGACAGAAGCATCACGCCTACCAAAACCACCAGACCGTGCGCCCATGGGAAGTCAGCGCCGAGCGGAGCGCGGAGCATGAAGCCGGCCGCCGCGGAGACGAGAACGAGGAGCACGATGCCGAACTTCGAGAGCTCGGCGTAGGTGCTCACCCGCTCCATGAGCACGGCTGAGCCCAGCGCGCGCGCGACGGCACTGTCGGCCCTAGGCACGGGCCATCCGCTCCACGCGCTGGCCCAGGGGCGCTTCCACGTCATGTGCTCCTGCGCTCCAGCATCCGGCATGTACGGAGAGCCAGACCAGGGTGCCCCAGAGCGCGTAGGCGACCACCGCATGCGCCGCGCGAACCGGCACGGCGAGTCCCCCTAGCACGGCCGCGATGCCGAGCGAGACCTGGAACAGGGCGAGCACCAGGAGGAGCAAGGCGGGCCCCGCCATCGCCGTGCGGCGAGCCGCCATGGTTATATGGATGAAGAGCCCCAGCAGCGCGATGCCGAGCCAGCGATGCCCCCAGTGGACGGCGCTCTCCCAGTGATGCGGCAGGAGGCTTCCACTACAGAGCGGGAAGTCCGGGCAGGCGAGCCCCGCTCCCGCGTGCCGCACATAACCGCCGAGGGCGAGCTGGGCGAGGAGGACCCAGAGCCCGACCATGGCGAGGCGCCGGAGCTTTGGGGGCACGGCAGGATGTGCGTGCTGCCCTTCTGCCAGCAACACGAGGCCGCCCAGGATGAGGAGCGCATTCACGAGATGGGCCGTGCTCACGAGGTCGGGCAGCTTGAAGAGCACCGTGATGGCACCGAGGGCGATCTGCACGACGAGTAATCCCAGGAGAGCCAGGCTCAATCGTCTCGGCGCGCGCGCCTTCGTCCGGCGCCACGTCAGCACCACCGTGACAAGGAGGAGCACTGTGAAGGGGATGGCCTTGAGGCGATGACTGAACTCGATGAGCACCTCCGCCTGAGCGGGCGGGAGCAGGCGCCCGTGACAGAGCGGCCAGTCGGGGCAGCCGAGACCCGAGCCCGTGGCGCTCACGATGTTACCCATGGTCATGAGAAGGAAGAGAGCGACGATGGCGGCCCATGCCCAGCCGCGCGGCGGCTTACCGGCCATGGGAAGCTCCCACCGGCGCCACCGCGACGTCATCACCGCCCGCCGCCTGCCAACGAAAGAACACCACGCTGATGGCCAGGAGAAACACGAGCCCGCCGGGGATCCACATGATGAGGCCGCCCAGATGCTGGTCGGCGTGCGGGGTGAGGAGCGTCCACACGCGCGGTGCCGCCGCGTAGTAGGGATAGAGGACATCACTGGCCATGGAGATGAAGATCGAGACCACCACCATGGGCAGCCCGACCACGAAGAGGTAGAGCATCTGCACGGGATAGGGCGCGCGGGGCAACTCCGCCGACGGCGAGAGCACGGGCCACCACAGGATCACCGAGACCACCATGATCATGAGGTGTTGGACGATGTGCACGCCGTGGTGATCCATGGCCAGATTGTAGAGCGGCGGGAGATGCCATGCGACCAGGACAAGATTGAAGGAGGCGAAGGCGCCAGAGGGCCGGGTCAGGGTGCGTCCCAGCCGGCGGATGAGGGGCGGGCGCAGGAGCGGCTCGATCATCCACCCCGGCGTCCCGTAGAGGAGGAGCGGGGGCATGGCGAAGGCGAGGAGAAGATGCTGGATCATATGCGCGCTGAAGAGGTAGTAGTCCGAGAGGTCGTGGAGCGGCCCGGTGAGGGAGCCCAGGAGCAGGAGCAGCCCCGCGAAGAAGCTCAGGATCTGGGCCGGCGACGCCATCTTGCCGCGGGCCCGCCCGCGGCGCAACTCGGCCACGTAGAGGCCACCCAGCGCGGCCAGACCCACCACCACTGTCGGATCCGGATGCCAGGCCGTCCAGTCGAATCCGTCGGGCCCGAGGGGCGGTGGCCCCGCGGGCCCGGGCCCCAAGTGCGCCATGGTGTTAGGTGCGGGGGAGGAGGAGGTACGAGCCGAACAGCGCCATGATGGCGAGGATGATGAGGGTCGCGATCATGAGCGGGCCCACGAAGAGCGCAGTGAGGAGCTTGCTGTCGTACCGCAGGTGCATGAAGAAGGCGACCACGAGGGCGAACTTGAAGGTGCCGAAGATGATGATCAGGGTCACCAGGATGTGAGGGGGGAGTCCCGGCACGTAGAGAGCGCCGATCTCGATGGCGGTGAGGATGGCCAGCACCACCGCCACCCGCAGGTACGTGTGGACGGAGGCGTGCTCCTGGTGGGCGGCGCCGGCGGTTTGAGCGGAGTGACTCGATTCCATCCCTGGGCCTCCTACGGGATCAGGTAGATCAGGGCGAAGATCACGATCCAGACGATGTCTACGAAGTGCCAGTACAGGCCGCAGATCTCGACCTTGAGGGAGTCCTGGGGCCCGAGCCTTCCCCGCATGGCGAGCCACCACATGGAGAGGAGCCAGATGACGCCGCCCGTGACGTGGGCGCCGTGGAAGCCCGTGAGCACGAAGAAGCTCGACCCGAAGAGGTTGGTCTGGAGCGTCAGCCCGAGGTGCACGAAGTGAGTGAACTCGAAGCACTGGAAGCCCACGAAGGCCGCCCCCAAGGTGGCGGTGAGGAACAGCCAGATCTTGCCCCACTTCATGTCACCGCGCTGCACGGCGGCGAGGGCGAGGACCATGAGGAGCGAGGACATCAGGAGGACGAAGGCGCTCACCGAAGTGAGCGGGATGTTCAGGATCTGGTGCGGCCCCGGCCCGCTGATGCTCTTGCCCTTGTAGGCGAGGTAGGTGCCGATGAGCGAGCCGAAGAACATGCACTCGGAGCCGAGGAAGGCCCACATACCCATCTTGCGATGGTCGAGTCCGGTGCATCCGATATTCGGATTGTGGGCGTCGATGGCGTGCTCGGCGGCCATCAGTGGTGCTCTCCCGCGGGCTGGTGATGGTATTCGAGCATGAAGCGGGCCATGCAGTAGAGGGTGAGGAACCCACCGAGGACGACCTGGTAGATGCTCACCAGCGCGCCCGAGACCATGAAGAGGAATGCCCCCCCGAGGAGGATCGGCCAGTATGACGGCGGAGGCATGTGGATGGACGAGGTGTCCACGTGCGCGGGCGGCGTCACCTTGCGGGGTGGGGTGCCGTGGCCGTCCCCGTACTTCTGCACCCAGAAGTCGTCGCGATCGTGCACGACGGGCACCACCGCGAAGTTGTAGACGGGCGGCGGGGAGGGAATCGTCCACTCCAGCGTGCGGCCGTCCCACGGATCGGCGGGGGCGGGAGCGCCGGAGCGGGTCGTGGTGACCACGTTCAACAGGAAGATGAGCAGCGAGAGCGCGATAGTGAAGGCGCCGATCGTGGCCACGAGATTCCAGAAGTTCCATCCGAGATCCGGCGCGTAGGTGTAGATCCGGCGCGGCATGCCGATGAGCCCGAGGAAGTGCATGGGGAAGAAGGTCACGTTGAAACCGATCATCATCAGCCAGAAGTGCACCTTGCCCAGCCGCTCGTCGAGCACCTTGCCGAAGATCTTCGGCCACCAGTAGTAGATGCCCGCGAAGAGCCCGAAGATCGAGCCGCCGAAGAGCACGTAGTGGAAGTGAGCCACGATGAAGTAGGAGTCGGTCTGCTGCAGGTCCACGGGCGGCGAGGCGTGCATGACGCCGGAGAGCCCGCCCAGGGTGAACATGGCGATGAAGCCCAGAGCGAAGTAGAGCGGGGTGGCGAAGCGGATACGCCCGCCCCACAGGGTGCCGATCCAGTTCAGGATCTTCACGCCGGTGGGCACCGCGATGAGCATGGTGGCGATGGAGAAGGCGGAGTCGGCCACCGGCCCCATGCCTACCGAGAACATGTGGTGGCTCCACACTCCGAAGCCGAAGAAGCCGATCATGATGCCCGAGTAGATGACCACGGGGGCGCCGAAGAGCGGCTTGCGGGCGAAGGTGGGCAGCACCTCCGACACGATGCCCATGGCGGGGAGGATGAGGATGTACACCTCGGGGTGGCCGAAGATCCAGAAGAGATGCTGCCAGAGGAGCGGGTCTGCCCCCGCCGCCGGCGCGTAAAAGAGGGTGCCGAAGAAGCGGTCGAACATGAGGAGGATCAAGGCCACCGTGATGGCGGGGAAGGCCAGCACCACCAGGAACTGCACCACGAAGCTCATCCACACGAAGAGCGGCATGCGCATGAGGGTCATGCCCGGGGCGCGCATGTTGACGATGGTCACGATGAAGTTGAAGCCTGCCATGAGGGACGAGATGCCGAGGACCTGGAGGCCAAGCATCCAGAAGTCGATGCTGTGAGTCGGGGAGAATTGCGCCGAGGTGAGGTTGGCGTAGCCGAACCACCCGCCGTCCGGTACCGCGCCCGCGAGGAAGCTCAGGTGGAGGAGAAGCGCTCCCGAGAAGAAGATCCAGTAGGAGAGTGCGTTCAGCCGCGGGAAGGCTACGTCGCGCGCCCCGATCATGAGGGGGATCATGAAATTGAAGAAGGCGGCGCTCATGGGCATGATGGCCAGGAACACCATGGTGGTGCCGTGCATGGTGAACAGCTCGTTGAACTGCTTCGCCGTCACCAGCGTGCTGTCGGGGTGGGCGAGCTGCAGCCGCATGATGAGGGCCTCGATGCCCCCCACCAAAAAGAACAAGAAGGCGGAGGTCCCGTAGAGGATCCCGATCCGCTTGTGGTCCACCGTGGTGATCCAGGACCAGATGACGCTCCCGGTGCTGACCTTCGTCCCGGGCATGAACGCCGCGTGTGTCGCCATGTGGATCCTCTTTATTTCAGGCTCTCGAGATAGGCGGCGAGGGCCTTGGTCTGCTCGCCCCGCATCCCCAGGTCGGGCATGAGCGCGCCGGGCTTGATGTGGCTGGGATTCTCGATCCACTTCGCCACGTTCTCCGGGGTGTTTGACATGAGATTGGCGCCCAGGGTCTTGCGACTCGCGAAGTGCGTCAGGTTCGGCCCCATGACGCCTGCCGAGACTCCGGCGATGGTGTGACAGCCCACGCAGGCGTTCTGGCTGAAGATCTCGAGGCCCTTCTGGGCGAGAGGATCGGTGGGGGCCAGCGCGGGCTTCTGCTGATTGGCCACCCACTTCTCGAACTCGGCCGGCTCGTGCACGATGACCCGGAAGCGCATGTTAGCGTGCGACATCCCGCAGTACTCCGCGCACTGGCCGGGAAACTCCACGGGGCCGTCCGGGGCGAGGGTGATCCGGTTGACGCGGCCGGGCACCACGTCGCGCTTGCCCCCGAGCTGCGGCATCCAGAAGGAGTGGATGACGTCGGGGGCGTGCAGGTGGAAGGCGATCGTCTGCTTCGCGGGGAGATGCAGCTCGTTGGCCGTCGTGACCTTGAGATCGGGGTACGTGAACTCCCACCACCACTGCCGCCCTGCCACGTCGATGCGCATGGCCGAGCTGGGCGCCGCCGCCTGCGTCTCGAAGATCACGGGGATGGTGGGGACGGCGAAGATGAGGAGGATGACCGCAAAGGCAATGGTCCAGGAGACCTCGAGGAGAGTGTGGCCGTGGACCTGCTTCGGAATGGGCTGCCCCGGCTTCTCCCGGAAACGCAAGCAGGCCCAGATCAGTCCCGCCTCCACCGCGATGCCGATGCCGAGGGTCCACCACGAGATCAGCATGAAGATGTCGTTCGTGATCCGTCCGAACTCGGACTTCGGCCGCACCGTCGTCATGGGCGAGTCCCACAGCGACCAGCCACACGACCCGAGGAGCAGCGCCACGGCGACGAGCAGGAGCGCCGTGGGCACGCGGCGGAGCAGGCTCTTGCGCATAGACTCCTTTACCTGGGGAACGGGCCCGGGTTCGGGACGATGGCCGAGATGGCGGCCGCGGCCGCCGCACGCTGCAGATCGAACAGGGTCACCCAGCTGCGGGCGGCCAGGGCAAGCACGATGAGGAGCGGGATCGCGGTCCAGAGCACGTCGCTCGGACGGCGGCGGCGCGGCGCCTCGCGGCGGCAGCGCATCACGAAGACGAAGGAGCGAGCCTGCGCGGCCAGGAACAGGGTCAGCACGACTGCCAGCATCACGTGCGTTATGGTCGACACAACTCCCTCGGCGCGATGATCAAGGTGTTCGCACGCGAGTCTACTTGACCCGACCAGGAATGCCAAGTGGGAAAATTCACAATACCCCGCTGTTCCTCCGCGGAAACGCCTCGTTGAGCGTGTCGCTCTAGCTGGCCAGACCCAGGAGCGTGTGGAGCAGCGTGTTGGCGCCGCGCTCGATGGCGCGCCAGTCGCTTGTCTCGTCCGGGCGGTGGCTCCGTCCGCCCATGGAGGGGATGAAGAGCATGCCCGACTCCGTCACCAAGGCGAGGTTCTGCGCGTCGTGCCCGGCGCCGGACGGCATGTGCTTGACCTTGAGCTTGAGCCCGGTCGCCGCCGTCTCCACCGCGCGCATCACGCGGGGGGCGCAGCGCGCGGGCTGGCTCCGCGAGATCGGCTCCACGCTCACCTTGAGCTTCCACTTCCTGGCCACGCTCTTCGCGAGGGCGAGGCACTGCCGCTCCAGGCGGTTCAGGATCCTCGAATCGAGCTCGCGCATCTCGTGGAGGAGAACGCAGCGGTCGGGGACGATGTTGGAAACGCCGGGCCCGACCTCCACCCGCCCGAAATTGGTGACGCTGCGCCCGCTGCCCTTGGTCACGATGAGCTTGCGCGCGTTGATCGCGTACTCCGCGGCGGCCATGAAGGCGTCCCGCCGCCACGCCATGGGCGTGGTGCCCGCGTGATCCGCTTGCCCCGTGAAGGTGACCCAGTTCCGCCGGTTGCCCACGATGCCCTGCACCACGCCGATGGGGATCTTCGCCGCTTCGAGGTGCGGGCCCTGCTCGATGTGCAACTCGACATAGGCGGCGATTGTCTTCGGGTTGCAGCGCGCCTTGGGCGCGTCGTAGGCGTTGAAGCCCGCGCGGGCCATGGCGTCCACGAGGCGCTCTCCGTCGGCGGAGCGGAGGTTGGGGATGTCCTTGGCGTCGAGCTTGCCCGCGAAAGCCTTGGAGCCGAAGAGTCCCGCGTAGCGCCCCTCCTCGTCGCTCCACGCCGCCATCATCAGGGGCAGACGCACGCGCAGGCCCGACTCGTGGATGGTCTGCAGACACTCGAGGCCGGCCAGCACCCCCAGCGCGCCGTCGAGCGGGCCGCCGTTCGGCACCGTGTCGATGTGCGAACCGGTGAGCACGGCGGGGCCGCCGTTGCCGAGGCGCCCGAACGTGTTGCCCGCCTCGTCGACCCAGGTGCTGAGGCCGCCCTCCTTCATCCTTTGGAGAAGCCAGGCGCGCGCCTGCTCGTGAGCAGGACTCCAGCACGAGCGCGTGATGCCGCGACCGTCCGGATTGCGTCCGAAGCGCGAGAGCGCCTCGATGTGCGTGCGCAAGCGGGGGAGTGAAATCACGAGGGGGGCCGCCATGGCGGGTCGGAGTATACCTCAGCGTCCCGCGAGGAAAAACCAGCCACCGTGCCCATCCTTGACACCCTTCGACGGCGGCTCGTATGATGACGATGAATCGTCGTTCAGTGCCGCGATCGAGCCCCGACGGCCCGCCTCGAAGGAGGGTGCATGGACTTTGCGTTGACCCCCGAGCAGACATCTTTCCGGGACGAGGTCCGCACGTGGCTCTCCCGGAACCTCCCCGCGGATTGGACCGACCGGATGCGTGTCGGCTCCGACGTCCCTCGCCCTGAAGTGTATGAGTTCCTCCGCGTCTGGCAGCGCAAGATGTACGACGCGGGCTTCATGGGATTGACCTGGCCCAAGGAGTACGGCGGCCGCGGCCTCACCTTCATGGAGGAGATGATCCTCCAGGAGGAAATCGCCCTGGCCAAGGCGCCGCCCGTGCTCAACATCCTCGCCATCGGCATGGCCGGGCCGACCATCATCGCCTACGGCACCGAGGAGCAGAAGCGACGCTATCCGCCCAAGATGCTCTCCTGCGAGGAGATCTGGTGCCAGGGCTACTCCGAGCCCAACTCTGGTTCCGATCTCGCGTCGCTCCAGACGCGCGCCGAGAAGGTAGGCGACCACTACGTGGTCAATGGCCAGAAGGTCTGGACGTCCATCGCGCACCAGGCGGATTGGATGATGCTGCTCGCCCGCACCGATCCCAAGGCGGAGAAGCACAAGGGCATCACCTACTTTCTCCTCGACATGCACAGCCCCGGGGTAACGGTGAAGCCTCTCAAGCAGATCACGGGCGACGCGGAGTTCAACGAGGTCTACTTCGACAGCGTGAAGGTGCCGGAGGCGAACATCCTCGGCGGGCTCGACAACGGCTGGGCGGTGGGCATGACCACCCTCATGTACGAGCGGCTCGCCCTGGGCTTCGGCCTGCAGGTGCGCCTGCGCATCGCCCTCGACGGCCTCGTCGACCTTGCCCGGCGTACGACGAGGAACGGCGGCCCCGCCACCAGGGACGCGATCGTTCGTCAGAAGATCGCCCAGATGTGGATCGACACCGAGGTGTTCAAGTACACCGGGGCGCGCGCCATCACCAAGCTCCTCAAGGGCGAGTTGCCTGGCCCCGAGGCCTCGGCCGGCAAGATGATGTGGACGGAAGGACATCAGCGCCTTCAAGATTTGGCCATGGAGTTACAGGGTCCCTACGCGCAGCTCGCGCGGGGCAGCCAGTGGACGGTGGATGGCGGCGTGTGGCAGTACAGTTTCCTGCGCTCGCGGGCCAATTCCATCGAGGGCGGGACCACGGAGATCCAGAAGAACATCATCGGCGAGCGCGTGCTCGGCCTCCCGAAAGGCTAGATCATGAACTTCGGGTTCAACGAGGAACAAGTGCTCCTCCGCAGCACGGCGCGCAAGTTCTTCGAAAACGAGTGCACCTCCGAAACGGTGCGCAAGCTCATGGACGGCCCCGAGGGCATGACGGCCGAGCTCTGGAAGAAGGTCGCCGAGCAGGGTTGGCTTGGCCTCATCGTGCCCGACGCCTACGGCGGGATGGGGCTGGGCGTGGTCGACCTCGTCGTTCTGATGGAGGAGATGGGCCGCGCGGTGGTGCCGGGGCCGTTCTTCTCCACCGTGCTTCTGGGCGGGCTCGCCATCCTCGAGGCGGGCACCGAGGCGCAGAAGAAGGCCTGGCTGCCCAAGCTCACCTCGGGCGAGGCGCGGGCCACCCTCGCGTGGATGGAGCCCTCTGCCGACTTGGGCGCGCGCGGCATCACGCTGTCCGCCACCGCCAAGGGCGGCGGGCATGTGCTGAACGGCACCAAGCTCTTCGTCCAGGACGCGCACACCGCCGACCTCATCGTGGTGGCGGCCCGCACGGCTAACGGCCAGACGCCGGAGGCGGGCGTCACCCTCTTCCTCGTGCCCAAGGGCGCCCCCGGCCTGACCATCACGCTCCTGCCCACCATGGATCAGACGCGGAAGCTCTGCGAGGTCACGTTGAAGGATGTGCCCGCGGGCGCTGATACCGTCATGGGTCAGGCAGGAGCGGGCTGGGCGCCCCTGGCTCGTGTCCTCGACCGCGCCACCGTGGCGCTCTGCGCAGAGATGTGCGGGGGCGCCCAGAAAGTGCTCGACATGACCGTGGAGTACGCGAAGATCCGCCAGGCCTTCGGCCGACCCATCGGGTCGTATCAGGGCGTCAAGCACCGGGCGGCGGACATGCTCGTCGACGTGGAGAACAGCAAGTCCATCACCTACTACGCGGCGTGGGCCATGGACGAGGGCGTGCCCGAGGGGCCGCTCGCCGTGAGCATGGCCAAGGCCTACGTGTCGGACGCCTACCGGCGCGTCGCCGGAGCGGGCATCCAGCTCCACGGCGGCATCGGCTTCACCTGGGAGCATGACCTGCACCTGTACTTCAAGCGCGCCAAGGGATCGGAGTTCACGTTCGGCGACGCCACCTGGCATCGCGAGCGCGTGGCGCAGCTGGTCAACCTCTAGTCGCACCGCTCACGGACGAGAACGCCGAGCGTGGGACGGATCCGGGACCGATTCGGCAAATGGATCCGTCGAGGGGTTGAGCCGCCGACTCCCAAGAATCCCCTCCTCTTTACCGACCACGGGGAGATTCAAGACATCGCGCGCCAGATGGCGCGCACCAAGGTCGAGATCGACCGCTCCATCCTCACCCTCCGGAGCTGGGCACGCGACCTCTCCCGGCGGGTGGCGGAGAACGGCAGCGGACTCGGGCAAGGGCACGACCTGCGCTCGCTGGGCGAGACGGTGGGTGGCCTCGCCCACAACTTTAATAACTCGCTGGCCGCCATCCTCGCCTACACGGAGCTGCTCCTCCGCGACGCCCCCAAGGACTCCCCTGCGCATCGCCGGCTCATGATCGTGCGCGACGTCGCCCTCGAGGCCTCGGCCACCGTGCGCCGCCTCCAGGACTTCGTGGCGCGCCAGCCCGAAGTCGCCTTCGGCCCCGTGGGCCTGCCCGCGGTGATCCAGGAGGCGCTCGATCTGACGGCGCCGCGCTGGCGCGACGACGCCGAGCGGCGCGGTGTGGTCATCACCGTCTCCCAGGATATGGAAGCCCTCCCTCCCGTAGAGGGCATCGCCTTCGAGCTCCGCGACGCCCTCGTGCGCCTCATCTTGAACGCGGTGCAGGCCATGCCCGACGGCGGTGAGCTGTCCATCCGCGCCGCCGCCGAGGAATCGGGCTGGGTGGTCATCGAGGTACGCGACACGGGCATCGGCATGACGGAAGAGCACTCGCGGCTCATCACCAATCGCGCTCTGGAGAAGTCGAGCCGCGGCGGCCGGGGGCTCGCCGAGGTGGCGGAGATCGTGGAGCGTCACGGCGGCAATCTGAGCATCGAGAGCGAGCCGGGCCGCGGCACCGTGGTCCGGCTCCGCCTCCATGCGAGCCGGTTCCAGATCATTCCCCCCGTCGAGGGCGTGGTGGAGCCGGTGCACCCGGAGCAGGCCTCGCGCATCCTCCTCGTCGATGACGATCCGCGCCTCCTCTCCGTACTCTCCGACACCCTGCAGGCCTGTGGACACGCCGTCACCACCGCCGTCAAGGGAGAAGACGCGCTCCAGATCTTCGATCCCGGCCAGCACGACGTGGTCATTACCGACCTCGGCATGCCGCGGATGAACGGCTGGGAGGTGGCGGAGCGGGTGAAGTCGCTCTCTCCTGACACCCCGGTGTTCCTCCTCACGGGATGGGGCGAGAGCGTGGCTGCCCACGAGGGCAGCCAGTTCGTGGACCGCGTCGTCGCCAAGCCGGTATCCGCCGAGGCCCTGATGGAGCAGCTCGCGGAGCTGCGTCGCTCGCGCGCTCCCGCACCGTGACCCCGGTCACTCCTCGGCCCGCTGCCTCCGTCCTCCTCGTCCGCCCCGGCGTCGCCTCGCCCGCCGAGGTCTACATGATCCGCCGCCAGAAGAGCATGCGCTTCCTCGGCGGCTTCTACGCCTTCCCCGGCGGCAAGGTGGATCTGGAGGACGGCGCGCCCGAGATGTGCGCTCGGTGCCGTGGCCTCACCGCGGCGGAGGCACAACGCCTCCTGCCCTCGATGGACGGCGCTCCCGCCCTCGCTTACTGGGTCGCGGCGGCTCGCGAGCTCCTCGAGGAGACAGGAGTGCTTCCCGCGTGCGACACGACGGGACAACCTGTGGGTGTGGGCGGAACGGAAGCCCTCGCCCGCATCGAGGCGATGCGCGATGCGCATATGGCGAAGCGAACGCCGCTCGCCGCCCTCCTCGCCGAGCGCGGATGGTATCTCGATCTCGGGCCCTTCCGCTACCTCTCGCACTTCATCACGCCACCCTCGAGCCCGATCCGCTTCACCGCCCGCTTCTTCCTCGCCCCCGTGCCGACCGGCCAGAGTCCTCGCCACTTTCACGACGAGGCGTCGGAGAGCTTCTGGGTCGAGCCCGGGGAGGGATTCCGCCGACACCGGAGCGGGGAGTGGGCCATGGCCGAGCCGGCTGACTGCGGCCTCGGCTATCTCGCCCAGTTCGAATCGCTCGACGCCATCTGGGCCGCGCACGAAGATCGCCGCCACAAATTCCACGGCATCTTCGATCGCGTGGAGGCGGCCGGCGTCGATCCGCGCCGCCGGTCCTAGCCTCACGAAGAGACGGTACGCGAGGCGGGGCGGGGCCCGTCGTCGGGGGCGGGGGGCGCTCCGGCTGCGTCACCCACTCGCCTGAATCGCCGCCCTGCGGGCGGCGCACAGGCTTCGGGGGTCC